>UMLT01029840.1_pt1 | contig 30413 bp, 26 predicted proteins | sample 1966641 | NCBI WGS metagenome assembly UMLT01 (sample SAMEA4836208, study PRJEB28245) | human gut metagenome | biome: gut microbiome; material: fecal sample | place: Denmark | collected 2008 | reverse complement strand
GCATTTTTGGATTTTGTGCAATTTATATATGAGGTTTGAGTTTCCAGATAGGCCCTAATTAAAGCAATCGAGCAAAAGCGAGTTATCGTCAAAAATGAAGAAGGGCTGCAAGTGGAATGGTTGCACATTCGCAGAGCGCTGGAGCATTCGAGTAGGTAGCGAGTTTTCTAGCTGACCTCTTGTACCGCCGCACGTATCGTCTGGCACGCAGCAATTCAATCACATAAAGTGCAAAGGCTCGTAGCTACTCAGGCTCTCAAAATATCCGGATGCTACGAGTCTTTTAATTCGCGATGGTCATAGTGAGAGTATTGCCAAAATTGCAATTGCACCCAGTTCAGCACAATAGTGAAAAGCTTTTCTCTGTTCATGCAATTCTCCTTGCTTTATTGAACCGATACTCTGTCCAAAGCTCCAGCCCAAGGGGCAGCAGGCAGAGCGCCAGATAACCGATGGCCGCTGTTACGCCAATTCCGTTTAATGGCCGCCAGATGATTCTGGGGTTGTACCACATCTTGCTGGCTCCCAGAATCACGCCCATGGCCGTCAGGGTGATGCAGCTGAACAGAGCAATCACAAATACCCTGTCCCGGTTGTCAAAGCGGTAAATAGAGAAAGCCGTCCGGCCACGGAGCAGGCTGCCCCGGGAACGCATGGAATCGGATTCCAGTGCTAAAGCCGAGATCATCCAGGTTATCAGCATGGAGAATATCCGCAGACAGTTGATGAATCTTTGGACTACATTCCCTTGATTGCTGCCCCGGCCAATGCCCTTTTGGGCGAGATTGATTTTCCTCGCCTCCCGACCGACTCTGGGAATGAACCGCAGCAGGATCGTGAGGAAAAGCGACAGCCTCGGGCTGACCCTGCCAAAGAGGTATACCACCTTGTCCGAAGTCACCACGCGGAATATAGCTTCCAGCCACATGCACAATGTTGCAAACCGCAGACCGATCGCCAGACCGTAGACGAAGCTTTCCACCGTCAGGTTGTTGCCGATGAAGTTCTGTCTCAGCACTGTGACACCGAAATGGTGATAAGAGCTGTAGTACAGCGCGAATACCAGAATCAGCGGTAATAAGCACAGGTTGAAGGCCACCGCCCGCTTGCCGCAGCGCTTGACGCTGTAGGCAAAGGCACCGGCGTACACTATTGCCAGAAACACCGGGTGCATAAAACTCACAGTCCCATAGATGGCGGCGGCAAAGAAGATGAAATTCACCGCCGGATGGCAGGTTTCAAACCCCATTGCCGTCCTCCGTCATGCCGTATTGCAGCTTCACCCGATCCAGCTTCTCCAGCAGCGCGGGGCCAAACAACACCATGGTCAGAGCCGTGCAGACACCCTGACTGATATTCACCGGGAAACCAGAGATGTAAAGCGGCCATGCCGTTTGAGCGTTGATAACAGGCAGGGTCAGGAACACAGTGCAGGTGTCCAACAGTGGGCCGACGAACAGGACACAGGCCAGAAAGCCGAACACGGCCATGACCCAGCGCTTTTGCGGCAGCCTGCCCTTGGCGAACAGAAAGCCCGCCAGCATTCCCCCCGCACCGTAGGCGAACATCTGCCATGGGGTATAGGCTCCCTGCCCATAAAAGAAGTTGCTGGCAAAGGCAGATACCGCGCCCACCAGGAAGCCCGCCTCCGGGCCAAAGGCGATACCCGAAAGCATAATGATGGCAAAGATCGCCTTGAAATTGGGAATCGGTATGGCCACCCGCGCGGCCACAGCCAGAGCCGAGAGCACGGCAATGACCACCAGCTCCCGTGCCTGAGGTCTGCGGCTTTCAAAGGCCAGCAGGAACGGGATGATGATTTCAATAATGACCAGAGTGCTGGTCAGATAGTAGGCTCTGCCAGTCAGCCGAAGGCCAAAGTACAGCGTGACCGGAATAACCAACAAAAATATCAGGAGCGTGGCAATGCGAGATTTCTTCATGTTGCTGCCTCCTTGTTTTTTATAGAGATGAATGGCGTCCTCCGCGATTATAGCACCGTCAAACACATGACGGCTCATGCGGTGGGCGGCGGTGGTATAGAAGCTGTTGGAGCTGAAGAAGCGGCGGGGTGTATGTACCCGTTTACCCCATCCACACTTCGCCTACGTCCGCGCCGTAGCCGTTGCAGGTGTAGCACCAGACGATATCCTGCCCATCCTTCAGCTTGTAGGCGGAGCAGCCGTAGTTGGGGAACCACTCGTCCACCTTGTACATCCAGCCGGATTCCGGCCCCACGTCAAACTCATACAGGTGGTTGATGCCCTCGATATAGTAGCTGTTGTACATGGGCGTCCAGCTGTATTCGATCTGGATATCCGCGGCCTCACAGACCTTGTTCAGCACCTCGAACACCGTATCCCCCTCCGCAAAGCTGACCTTCGTCTTGGGGAGGATCGTTCCGTTTATGGGAACAAAGGGTGCCTTTTCCTCGTTCAGATTATTGGTGTTGTCCAGAATGGTGTCACAGACGATGGTGATTGTGCAGACATGATCCTCCTGACCGGGGGTAATGACGGCGTTGTCCTTCAGCTCCCGGATCTGATACTGGCTGCCCAGACCGTCGCCGGTACTGGTCTTCAGCATAAACGCAGTCACCACACCGGCAATGGCGATGGCTGCGATAATCAGAACCATAATCAGGTTCGCGGTTTTCTTCTTTTTCATGTTCCACCTCATTGACACAAAAACCGGCCATCCGTCGCTGGGCAAACTCAGAGGGGGAATCCTGAGCAGCGTGGGATGATCCGGCTTTCGTTGAGTTAATTGGTTTCTGCCACACAGGCAGAGCTGCCGCCAGCGGTAGGGATAAGCTGATCAGCAGCATTTTTCTTTGCTGGGGGCGGCGTAACCCACCCCCAGCGAGGTCAAATCAATCTTTCTTCTTGAGCTTGGGAACAAGGACAACGCCGATGACGATACCCCAGCCAACGCCGCCAAAGATGCAGACCGCAATGATCCACCAGGGAGTATTGGCCTGGGCAGGTTCGGTGGTAGCGGGAACGGTGGGTTCCACAGTTACCACATCGCCGCCCATGTCAATGACATCGGTCATATCATACAGATTCGTCTTACCGTCGAGGAAACGGTAGTAGGCTGTCAGTGCGTAGTACGCCTGCTCGGTGGCCATGCCGTCCAGTTCGCTGTCCATGATGTGCTTGAAGCCGCCGCCCTTTACATAGTAGCGCAGCAGCGCGTCAATGACAGAGTTCCCATTCTTGACAAACCGGGGGTCGGTATCCGCGTTGATGCCCAGAGCGGACAGCGCGGTAACGACCTGAGAAATGGATTCGCTGGTAGCGATCTTCGTCGTGCCGTCGTAGGAGGTGGAGTAGCCGCCGTCCTCGTCCTGCATCTCAGAGAGCCGCGCGATGGCCTTGTCGATGGCCTCCTGCACCTTCAGATCCTTCGTGTAATAGGGAGCCAGAGCGGTCAGCGCCATGCCGGTCATGTCGGAATCGGCCTTGTCGCCGGAGACTGTCCAGCCACCGTCGGAGGTCTGCACACGCAGAATTTCATCAATGAGCGCCTGACGGGTGACGGTGCCGCCTGTAGGTACGGGGTAGTTGCCGGAATCCAGTGCCAGCAGCGCCCAGATGGGGCCGTTGTTGCCCTGGTACTTCACGAATTCCAGATCGCTCAAGCCTTGCAGCAGGTCATAGCCGCCCACGTTGGTCACGTCGCGGCCAATGGCCGTCAGGGCAATGATGATCCGGGAGTTATCCGTAGACTTAGCCTTGTGGAGCCGTCCGGTTTCGGGGTCGATGTTCTCGGCCACATACTCCTGAACCTTCTTGTAGTAGTCCTCCACGCCGGGGACATTCCGGTCGGAACGTGCCAGACCGATGACCATCCACTCGCCGCCGATGGAGCCAACGCTGGGCGTACCCAGGGCCTCCATATAGTCGCCGGTGGTGATGTAGGAATCGCTGACCTTGCCCATGGTTTTCAGCATGGCAAGCTTCGTTTCGGCAGCGGTCAGAACATTGTAGTTGTCAACCAGCCTCTTCTGCAGGTCAGTCAGGGCGTCGTAAGCCTCCCGGGCGTCCTTAATGTTCTGCTCGGAATCCTTTGTGACGTCTCCGATCTTGCTGATTTTGTCCATGACCTCCTGCGCCTTCTTCTTGTCCTCTTCCGAAGCCGTAAGCTTGGCGTAGGCGGTCTCGGCGTCGGTGAGCTTCTTGACGTTCGTGACCAGATTCTTCTGATCCTTGGTCAGAGCGTCATAGGCTTTCCGGGCCGCGCCGATGCTGGCGCTGCTCTTTTCCGTAACGGGGTCTTTGATCTTGTCAATGAGCTTGATAACCTCGTCGGCTTTGAGCTGGTTCCACTTCCGGGTGGCTTCCTGGAGGGTGAAGAGCTTCGTGACCCGTTCCTTCTGCTCGGCGGTCAGCTTGTTGTAGCCGTTCCATGCGGCGTTGATGGCCGCGCCGCTGTTGATCGTGACCGTGCCGATTCTGGAAATCAGGTCGTCCACCGCTTTGGCCTTGGCCTTGTCGTCCGCCTCTTTCAGCTTCTTGTACTGATCCTCGGCGTCAGTCAGCTTCTTGTAGTTTGTGACCTTGGCCTTTTCTTCCGTACTCAGAGCGTCATAGGCTTTCCGGGCCGCGTCGATCTTCGCCTTGCAGCCGTCGGTGTAGGACACGGTGCCAATCTTGTCAATCAGGTCGATAACGTCCTTGGCTGCGCCGGGTTTCTCGACAGGAGTCATTCCACCCTCTTCTTTGGTGTAGTCATCGGTATAGTGCAGGATGATTTCATCACCTTGCTTCAAATACCGAGCCGATACGCCAACATCCGGATGGCTTCCGTTAACGGTGTACATCCAGCCGGAGAGCTTGCCATTGTCAAATTCTCCAAGGCCGTTGATGGACGAAATGTAAATGGTATTATATTGATTATTATCACTTGCGTCAACACTCATGCTGTGCTTCGAGAATACACGCTTCAGGACATCCCATACCGTTTCCGATGTGTCCGCTTCCATATTGGGTTCGCTGGCCCATAGACTTAATCCGCCCATAGCGAGTCCATGAACTCCACCGGATGCACCGTGCTTGCTGTCTCCATAGATAGACACGGAAACCGTAATCTTGCTGGATCTGGGAATAACCGTAACGGTAATCAGGCAGTTTACTTCTTTATAGGTCAGCCGCACATACTGTGTCCCGGCTTCATCCTTGTTGTACCCGCTGATTGTAACATCCTTCAGAGCTACGTCCGTGGTCTTGCCGCTCGTCCAGTAGGCAGCAAGCTGAATTCCGGACAAATCCAACGCGTCGCCGACGTAATACTCTTTCTTATAGTCTCCGCTGGCTACCAGCTTATAGCATACGGAAGAGTCGCTGCCATTTGAAGCCTTTGTCAGTTTCTCCGCATCCTTGCCAAGAGGATCGTCGGTCCGGTTGAAATCCTTTCGCCACGAGCAATAAGCAGTCTCCGGGCAATTGTCCGTTGTTTCCCCGGTATTAAAGGCAATTGTTCCCTCCATCGTCGTCGGGTTGGGATAACTGGTATCCAGATAGTGTACAAAGCCGATACCTGTTTTTACATCCCCGCCGATGGTGTAGACATTATTGGCAATCGTGTCGCATTTGTTGAGGCTTTCGTAATAACCGATGATTCCGCCTACATACTTCTCGCCCGTTGCAGTTCCGCTGAACACATTACCGGTAATAGAATAGTCGTTCCAAGCCTGAGCAACCTTGGGGTCGCCACCCAGAATGCCACCGACGCAGCTCTTTCCCTTCACCGTACCGTCAACGGTACAGCCGGTAATACTCAGCCGAATTCCGTTGGGTGCCGCTTCGCCGCTGTATGGGCCGCCTGAAATACCACCAACATAGGAATTTCCCTCCACGGTTCCGTGGAACTGTGAATTCGTCACCTCACAGTAGCCCATTGCGTTGTCCTTCACGCCAACCAGTCCGCCTACATATTGGTTGCCGCGAACAGTCGCATAGCTTACACAATTCTCAACGGTCCCCTGAAGCCGTCCGGCAATGGAGCCGATCCGGTTTTCGGTTCCTGTATATCCAATGATAACATTGCGCTCAATCGTACAATTGCGGATTGTTGCCGTAAAACCAGCACTGCAGCCCGCATAACCGTTGGTGGTAATGTTTGCGCCAATCAAGCCGGATTTTAGCGTTTTGCTTCCGCTCTTCAGCGTAACATTATCGATGATGATTGCGCTTCCCGACAGGCCAACGCCCTCAAAATTATTTACGAGTCCATATCCGTCAATCCGCTCTCCGTAAATCTTCAGGTCCTTGATTGTCGCGCCTCTGACATAGCCCAGCAGAGGCTTCCCACCAACAGGAACCGTCAGGGTGAAGCCCGCGCCGTTGATATTTCCGGAAAAGGCGTTCAGATTTGCACCCGCCTGAATATCATTTGTCCCGTCCTTCGTACAGCCGATAGGCTCCCAGCCGGTGGGGAGCGTGATATTGTCCGCAAAGGTAAAGTACTTTTCGACGAAAGCATTGCCCTCTGCTACGGCTTTCTGAATCGCGATCAGATCCTCTTGACTGGCAATCAGGTAAGGATCTTCGGATGTACCCTTCCCCTTCATCGGGAGATCCGGCTCCACAATCGTGATCTGAACGCAATCAGTCCTGACCTTATCACTGCTCAGGTCCTGCTCTTTTTTATAAGCATAAATCTCGCAGAAATACCACGCGCTCCCGGTCTCCTGAGAAGGAACCGTATACGGGATAATCCAGCCGGCGCCGCCCACGGTACAGCTGTTCGCGCCCTCAATGGGCGTCGCGTCCGCATAATCCTCGCCGCTGCACCGATACCACTGGCATCTCACAGTACCAGTAGCAAGCTGCTTAATTTCAGTCGTGAGATTGATCTCCGCGCCTGCCGGATACTCGCCGCCCTTCGGCTGTACCGCAATTTCCGGCTGTACCAGAACCAGTGCTTTAACACTCTGCGCACGAAGCATCGGAAGGGCAATGGTCTGACCGCCGCACTCAACCGTGCAGTTGAATGCGTAATCCATTATTCGGATGGAGGTTGTGTCAATTTTTACACTCGACCCGGTCTGGTCGTCAATGGGTGTATTATTAAGGCCAAGACCCCTTGTCCAGTGAAATACCGCCGTATCATCCGCGTTTTCCACAACAGCCTTGATGGAAAAATCATCGTACTGCGTTATTTTCGGGATAATATATTTGGCTCCGGCTTCGAGCGTGGTTGTTTCCCCGTTTATTGTGTATTCGTATTTCTGGAATCTCAGCGGATTCTGCGGCGGAGCCTCTACAATTACATGCAGCGAATAGCTGCGTTCCTCAATGCCGTAGCTGCTCTCCGAGCTTGCGGCGCGGATCGTAAAGTATTTTTCGCTTTCCTCGCTCGGCGTATACTCAATCGTTCCGGCCTTTTCCTCCGTGCTCCCTCGCTCGGATATGTACGCAACGCCTTGCTTATATGTCGTTAACTGCAATCCGGCCGTAATTTCCATTTTATAGGTTTCGCCGCGCGTCAATGTTACTTCGTAGTTCTGCGCATCAAGCTTTGTAATGACCGGGGCTGCCGCATCGCTGTTTGATTTGTTGGAAATGGTGATTTTCCGCAACTCATTATAGAGTACCAGAGAAACCCTGTGTACCTGCTTCTGCCCCTCTATCTGAATCAGGAAATCGGAATATACCGGAACATTTTTCCAGCCAATATCCGGAGACACCTCGCCACCATTCTGATAATAACAGTCGATGGTCGCAGCGCCGTTTTCGGAAGTTACCGTCCGCTCACCCAGATATGTTGCAGCCGCGTCATTCTTCCATGCCGTATATTTCACTGAGAAAGGCGCTTCAATTTCACTGGGCGCTTCAATGCGGAGCGTAATTCCATTAAGAGCCGTCTGGTCAATCGCGTAAGTCGGCGCGATCAGCAAATAGGAATTATCCTCCTGCTTCTGAAGCGTCAGGGTATTTTCCGTAAGCAGCGGGTCTGTAAACATTGGGTTATTTACCGTAAACCGGAACCCGGAGATATCCAGATCGTCCGCCACTTTGGAAACGGTCACTTTACATGCGGCCGTAAACCCGCCGTCCTCCGTCGACACGGTGATGGTTGCCGAACCGGCACTGACCGCAGACAATTTACCGTCTGCGCCCACCGTCACAACGTTCTCATTATCCGATTTCCAGATTACATTCCGGTTTGTCGCGTTTTCCGGAGTAACTGCCGCGTGCAGAGTCTCCTCCGCACCGCCAAGCTGGAGTTCCAGTGCTTCCCGGTCCAATGTTACGCCCGTAACGGCGATCGTCTTCTCTCCCATGATCGCAACGAGCGGGTCATTATACTCCTCAACAGTGACCTTGCCCCATTGATCTTGGGTTCCCGCGTATTTTACGGTTTTGAGTGCGCCGCACTCAAAGAAAGCGTATTGTTCGACTTTCGTAAGGGACCGCGGAAGCGATACCGTTTCCAGCGCGGTCCCGCTCTGGACCATTCCGTTGGGGATTACACTGATTCCCTCGTTCAGAGTCATACTGACCATGGAATTGCAGCCGGAAAAAGCGGACCCACCAATGCTGCTTACCCCGCCCGGAATATCGACGGTTGTAAGACCGGACATGGAAAAGGCCGCACCGCCAATGGTTGTCAAACTGCTTCCAAAAACAACCGTCTTCAGATTTTTCGTAAAAGCAAAAGCATTTGCGCCGATGCTCTCCACGCTGCTCAGGTCAGCGCTTTCGAGGGCGGCTTTCTCAAATGCGTAATCTACAATTTTTTTGACATTGGTAAACGCAACGGTTTTCAGCGAAGTACATCCATTGAACGCGCGTTTTCCAATTTCAGCAACGCAGGTTTCCGCGCTGCCCAGACTTACCTCCGTCAAACCTGTACAGTTGGTAAACGCCTGCTCGCCAATCGACCGCGCAGAACACAAATTTGCCTGACTCAGCCCCACGCATCCTGTAAAGGAGCTATTGCCAAGCAATTGTACATTTTCCAAATTGATTACCGTCAGTTTTGTATCTGTACGGAACGCATAGGTCCCAATGCTTGTAACGGTATCCGCCAATGTGACCTTTTCCAGATTTTCACATTCGGCAAAGGCATATCCGCCTACCGATGTGATTCCGCTCTGGACGACAACCGCTTTGATCTGCGAACAGAGTTCATACCACGGGGTATTGGCCACGGACGTATAGTCCTCCGTAGCGCCGGTTCCCGTAATCGTCAGAACACCGCCATCGCTATCAAAGCTATATCTTGCATCTGCCCCGCATTTGTACGGGTCAGCTACATATTCAACCTCATTTCCCGCTTCGTCCAGAACGTATACGGTTGCCTTTGCTGCCTTATAGTTCAGTTTTTCCCAGTCGGCAGCAGTTCCACGGTAATGGATCTTCTCCTTATTGCCAATATTGGTATCATCAATTCGCTTCAGCGTTCCCGGCAGGTAGATTTCCGTCAGCTTGCTCGTACCCATAAACGCATTTTTTCCAATGCTTTCCAGCTTGCTGCCTTCCGGAATATCTAGGGACGCCAATTTATTGAATCCGGCAAACGAGAGGTTCCCAATAGCCGTTATGTCGCTTCCCAGTTTTATCTCCGTAATTTTCGCCCTGACATTTTTCCATGGCTGCTTCATTGGATTGGCAGAATCGGCAATCGGGCCGGTGCCATCAATCACCATGGTCGCGCCATCTTCCAGGACATACCATCTTACGTTGTCACCGCAGCTATCCCACACCGTGACTTCGCAGGTATCGGAAATGCCGGGGTCCTCTTTTGCCGACGCCCGAATCGTTGCCGTACCCACACTTACGGGGGTTATACCGCCGTTGTCATCCACAGTGACGATTGCGGCATTGGAGGTTTCCCACACGACCTCCTGACCGGACGCATCCTCCGGATAAAGCTCGACTGTCAGAGCCGCGCTCTCTCCCATTTTTACTTCCAGCTTCTCATTGCTCAGAGTAATACGCTCAAGAGCCACGCTTCCGCTGTCCTCGGCATCCTCAACAACCGGAACCTGCGCATCAGCGTCCGCCGCCCCTTCCCCGCCGCTCTGCTCAGCGGGTTTTTCGCTTTCTTCGTCGAACTCTTCGCCGACTTTATCCTCCGCATCGGATGAAGTTTCCTCCGCCTCCGTCGCGTCAGTATCCTCGCCCTCTGTTGCGTCAGTATTTCCCGATTCCGTCTGGGAAGCCTCAGCCATAGGCTCCGAAACATCTATATCCTCAGCAAACGCGTAGCACGGGAAGGAAGAGAAAACAAGAACAATTGCAAGAACAACGGAAAATACTTTCTTCAGCAATTGAATAACCCCTCTCAAATCAAAAAATGGCGGGAGGGACATTTCTGCCCCTCCCGCCTCATGGATTAATTAAAATGAATCATCAGTTGGACGCTGTGACCGGAGCATACTGCACATAAGGACTGTAGTCGAAAACGATCTCCATGCCATCCTCAATGACAAAATTGTTTCCGTACAGCTCCGGGACAACATACTGGCCGTTCTGCGTGAAGGCAATGTTCCAGCCACTGCCGGTATATCTTTCGTACTGAACGCCGTTAATTGTAGGATATGTAACGGCCACAGTGCCTGCATATCCGGGAAGCACATCGTGGACATAGCCGCCGTTCGGAATATTGACGGTATCCCAGCCACCGCGGCATGTATAGCCATTAAACATCAGTGAGTAAATAATGGCGTCCAGAACATTAACATTGTTCGACAATGTATTAGGCGCATTATAAACGTCTCTGCAATCACTGAGGCTAGCGCTTATGGAAAGGCTGTCTACGGGAATGACTACGTAGTTGGGGATCAAATAGCTCTCCGGATTGCCGCCGATGTACGTCTGTGCGATGTTGTTCCCGTTGTCATCAATTCCGCCCTCAGTGAACATTCCCGTCGTAACATAGACCGTTACGGTTGCGGTATCCGTATCGGCCGCAAAGGCAGGTACGGCAAAGCAGACAACCATTGCCAGTACCAACAACAGGGACAGTGCTTTCCTCATGTGCCTCATAACTTTTTCCATCCTTTCAGATTTTTATTTATGCTCACGATATTTCCATCGGTAGCACCAAAGTAGTGTAGATCGTTCTTTCACCAGACACTCCTTATCTTGTGGGGCAATTGAAGGAGGTTACACACCCGGAAAGACGCGCTCATATCATCGCACATTCAATTCTGACCATGTTGCCGGGTTCAGTTCAATCTGTATATGCCTCCGGGTCACGTCCCGGTTGACACCCATTTTTCCTCGCCAGGAACTCCAACTTCTGTTCCCGCCTCGGCTTATGGCATCCCTTCGGCAGCGGCAGCTTGGCCTCGGTCAATGCAATAGACCAGCAGACAAACCGCCCCGCAATATACCGCCCGCCCTCAACCTCATAGGAATAGGGGGAGTGGCCCAGCGCCCCGGCGCAGGTACGAAGGTACTCCAGTATCTCATCGTCGCTCATCATATCCCCGTGGGATTCTCCCCACCGGACATCCCGCTCTAAGCGGGCCTGTTTCTCGGCCTGCGCGGTAGCGTTTCGTTCCGCGCTCGCAGCCTGAATCGCTTCCACTTTCTCAGCCCGAATCTGGTCAAAAACGCGAACCTGCTCCTTCATCGTCTGGCGATAGATGCGGCAGCCTCTATCACTGACCTTGTGCGTCGGATAGGGCAGCCCAGCGGCACTCAGTACCTTCGACCATGTGCCGAAGCGCTCGTAAATCATAGCGCCCCCGAATATCTCTCTCGGGTAGGGCGTGTGTCCCAGCTCCTGAGCGCATTGCCGGACGTAGACGATCAACTGCCCGTCCGTATCGTCCCGGTGCGCAGTCACAAACTCAGCGTTTTTTTGCCGCATGGCAGCGTCTGTCATGGCTTCCAGCTTCTGCTGTTTCCACTTCTGCGGGTCAAAATAATGGGGCTTATCCTTTTTGCTCACACCGTATCCCTCCATCGTCAAGGCGCAGTGCCTCCGTTTGGGTGGGATCTTGCGGTGTATCTCGCGTCCAAAGATCAGCCTTGGTTTTGTAGGTCTCCTGGCTTCGTCAGCTTTGCGCCTTCTCGCTTTCGCAATGGCATGAATGCAAAGCCTATATCAACTTTCACAGTAGCGCGTCTGCGCCGGATTCTCACCGGCTTCCCTTGTTCAGCCCGCTCCTCACGGGCCACAAAACCTATTTAATTTCCGGCAAAAGAAAAAGCCACACAGGCAGACTTCTGCCAGTGTGACCGATTGTTCTCACATCCTGCCTTCCTTCATCCCATCTCAGAGATGCGCTCCGGGTTCCCACACGGTCGGTATTCTGGCTCCGCGCATCTCAGAGGCCACCGCCTCCCGCGCCTGTATCCAGCCTTCTCAGGTTTCCCCAATGACCGGATCGTTCCGCTAAGGATACAGACATCTGCGCTTACAGCTACGGGTATAGCCCGGATTTCCACCGGTTCCCTAATCTCCGCATTCGGATCAATCAAACGATCCAAAACGCGGGACACCGTGCAGCATTTAATTGTTAAATAGAAAATTTCTGTGCCATACTATGTACGACGGACAGAATGACAGAGGATGGTTGATCGTTTCGCCAAGTAACTAACTTGCCGATATAATCCTGAATTTCCCTTACAGGAATGCGCCTTTTCCCGTATTCGCAAGACCAGATTTTTGACGGCAAATGTGCTTTTTACGCAATTCCGGCCAGCATACTGGCGGCCTCCATAGCGGCTCGTTTGGAGGCCATGGAGGGATGAACGTACATTTGCAGTGTGGTCTGTACATTGGCGTGACCCAGAATTTCAGACAGAGATTTGATATCCATGCCGCCCTCAATGCAGCGCGTGGCGAAGGAATGCCGGAGAACGTGATAATTCCTTAGTGGCAAGTTGTTCCTCTCCAGAAAGCGCCGGAAGCGATACTGCATTGTCCGCGGCTCCAGAGGCCGCTCTGTGCCGGTAAGCAGGCAGCAATCCTTCTTGTCCTTCATCTGGCGCAGTACGGAAAGCATTTTCGCCGTCAACGGGATAGCGCGAACGGAGTTTTCGCTTTTCGGCGTTTGCAGCACCAGCTCGGTGCGCTTCCCGTAGTTGATGCGGTAAACCGTCCGCTGGACACGAAGCACCCCTTCCGCAAGGTCAATATCAGACCAACGCAGTGCGCAGACCTCGCCCAGACGCAGCCCTGTTTCCAGACACAGCAAATAGCCCAAGCTGCTTCTGTCCAGCTTTTTGAGTACAGCGGCGGTGATTCGCTGACTTTCCAGCTGGGAAAAAAACTCCACTTGCTTCTGCCTGATGGCAGGAGCATTTATTCCTCCATCCCCCGAATATCTGTATTTCCGTTTTGCCAGCTTCAGCGCCGACTTCATGACAATGCAAATATCCCGCACGGTTTTGGGCGCTAATCCGCCCCTGCCGTCCAGCCGCCCGGATCTCAGCTTTTTGCGGACAAAGGCATCCAGAACCTCCTCGTTCAGCTCCCGAACCTTCCGCGCTCCCAGCTCCGGCTGAATGTGCAGCTCAATGAGCGCCCGGTAGCGCTCCCGGCTGGTGGGCTTGATCTGGCTGTTCTCGGCCTGCCAGAGCGCCAAAAGCTCATTTACCGTCAGCTTGCAGGAACCGATCTGCCGCTTTTGTGTCTCTTGTCGCTTAGCGACCAGCTTTTCCCGCACCTGCGCGTAGGAAGTTCCGTAAATGGAGCGGTAAATCGCTTTGCCATCCGGTTTTCGATCCGCAATATAACGCCCTTCCCATCGTCCGTCCTTCCGCTTGTAGATGTTTTCTCCTCGTCTGGGCATAGGTAAGACCTCCTGTGACCAAATTTTTGACGGTGAATGCAGCCTCCTCAAAACGTCTTTATTGCTATATTGCATAAAATTTTATTTTCTCTTTGCCTACAGCTTCCGATAATTAACAATATTACACAAAATTTTGCAGTCAGGAGCGATTCTAATTGACATTTCCTGGGATTGATGGTACATTGTAAGCGAATGGATAGGTGGAAGAGGTCAGTCGAAGCTTTCGTCAAGTTGATTACTTGACGAAATTTTTTTGCCGTTTGGCAGGTGTTCTGGGCAATACTCCCCTGTACTTTCATTATACCATCTCCTGCCCTATTGTTATGTCGAACCATGTCAATTGCTGAATTCTCTTTTTCTAATTCTATTATACTAAATACAGCAGATTCTGTGTTTTCTTCTCGTCTCCAGTTATACTATCTCTTGGAATTAAATCTCAGTCTAAGAGGATGATTGCTATGGATTTGAAAGCAATTGGGCGGCGGATCAAAGCAGCTCGCGAGGTGAAGGGGTTGACGCAGGAGGCATTGGCAGAGCTGGTGAACTTTAAGCCCCATGCTTATCTGGAAACTGCAGGCTTTAAGCTGGCCCATCTCTGGGGCTTCCTATGGGGGAACGCCTTCTTCCCGGAAGTTGTTCCGGGTTACACACCGGATACGGCTCTCACAGCCAGGTACGTCCAAATGGCGAGTATGGATATTGGTTTTCCCATAAGAGTTCTTACGTAATCGCCTTGCAACCGGAAACAGTTTTATGTCTGGCTAATGTCTGATTTCTGGCAACGCTTCATACGCGGATAGCCCTGAAAGGCTGGATTCCGCAGTTGACTAAAGCTGTCAGCTATGATATAATGCCATCAACATAGTATCCGAGTTTTGCGGCGGCAAAACATAGTTTCTGAGTTCTCATGTGCCCGAAGTCGTTATGTCTTCGGGCTTTTTCTACTCTTCTGCATCTTTTTACAGATGCACAGAGGTCAGCAAAACGGAGGGGCTATCCCTCAACATACCATGGCAGAAATGTCATCGTATTCAAAAGCACTCACTTGAATTTCTCGATTCTTGTGGGTGCTTTTTTTATATAGATTGGAGCTTCTATGGCTCCCCCAACCTTATTTCCGGGGAGCCTTCTGGCTGACCCGTTGTATATAGAAATCAAATAACGAGGAGTAATCCAATGGACTATGAACTGATTATTCTGCACACCCTTGTGGAGATTGTTATGGACGAAGATGCTTCGGAACATCTGAAAGAGCTTCGGATTGCCGCTCTCAACAAGGTGCTGCGCCGCCTGAACGCATACCATCATCTGGGCTTTATCCGGCCTCTGACAACGGCGATTGCGGAAAAGAAATGCAGCACGATTCAAAAAGCTGCCACCCAAGCGGAGATAAAGCGGATCCTCGGCCCTCGTTGCCCCAGATATGACGGCAACAAGTTCGTTGAGGATCCTTACATTCTCCCGGAGGAGGAACTGATTGGATGGAGTTGTGTATCCCTTCAGGTTCCGCTGAATGCTGTTGGTGCCGCAAGATTTCAGGAGCTGTTCAACCGTATCTTTCCCAATGGTGTGAATGGGGTGACTCAGGATGCGTGAACTGACATTCGGTGACCTTCGCTGCCGCCACTTTACCGGACGTTCCTACATTAAATCCGGTGAAGGCCGAAACCGCGTCTACGGTTATCGAACCGGTATCCAGTGCGATTTAGGAAACATTGAGCAATCGGAATGGTTCCAAATGGTGCGGGAGCTTATCGACTGTAAGGGGGAGCGGCACTTATACGAGCAGCTTCTGGAATACCTGACGGAGCATAACTACGCCAAGAGTACCAAAACCCAGCTGGAACGCAAAGCGCTGGAACTGCACGCTGACCGGATCTTTGACAACGAAGCATGGGTCGATTTCCTGAAGTTCAATCGGAAATATCGCCCGGAGGTCGCAGCAGCCACCAAGGTGGTTTATATCCGCACGGAATGCTGCAGCAAACCCGGAGCGATCCCCCAAACCCAGTTAGATTCCCGCATTGATGACAGAGTCTGCTGCCCGCATTGCGGCAGATGGACACATTACGAAATTATGACCACTTTAGAAATGGAGGAGCGCACCTATGTGTGTGAATGAAGACAAGATTCTTCGCATGAAGGATCTGATTAAAGCCCTGACCGAAGCAGATATCGCCTACTACCGGGATGATGATCCTGTCATGAGCGACCGGGAGTATGACCAGCTCACGGATGAACTTCTGAAGCTGGAGGCCGAAACGGGTCTGGTGATCTCCGGATCTCCTACTCAGAAGGTATCCGGCGAAGTTCTGGAGGAACTGACATCCGTCCGGCATACCAAGCCCATGCTCTCCGCCAAGAAAACCAAGTCTATCGAAGAAATGGTACGCTTTGCCGGAGGCCGCTCTGTTCTGGTTTCGTGGAAATTGGATGGTCTGACCATTGTGCTGCGCTATGAAAACGGCGAGCTGAAGCAGTCCATCACCCGCGGCCGGGAAGGTACCGTTGGAGAGGATGTGACCCATACGGTCCGTACTTACCTGAACGTCCCTCTCACCATACCCATTCGGGACTCTATTGAGGTCCGGGGTGAAGGCGTCATTTCTTGGAGGCACTTCAATCTGATCAATTCCGATCTGGAGGATACCTACTCTCATCCCCGGAACTTGGCGGCCGGCAGCACCAGAAAGCTGGACGCAAACGAGTCCCGGAAACGGCTCCTTGAGTTCTTCGCCTTTGATCTGGTCAGTGATCATCTGGAGCGGCCATCCAAGCTGGCACAGATGCAGCTGATGCAAAACGCCGGTTTCTCCGTCGTACCCTTCACATATGTGGATAGCACTGGCGGCGAGGAACTTCTGCGCAAGGCAGTTGATTCTTACAAGCCCGAGCATTACGGGTATCCTGTCGACGGCCTGATCGTGGAATACGACGACCGTGCATACGGAGCCAGTCTGGGTGCCACCGGTCATCACGAGAACCGGATGATTGCCCTGAAGTGGAAAGACGATCCTGTCCCGACCAAGTTCCTCGGCGTCGACCTTGCAACGACCAGAACCGGGAGGGTGAGCATCACCGGCCTGTTCGAGCCTGTAGCAATTGACGGTGCCATGGTATCCCGGGCATATCTACACAATCTGGACATCTTCGATGCGTTCCAGTTTGGTGTGGGCGATGAGATCATGGTTTACAAGGCCAACCAGATCATTCCGCAGATTGCAGAAAACAAAACCAAGAGCGGCACTTTCAAGATGCCCATGGTCTGTCCCTGCTGCGGCGAGAAACTGATTGTGAGAACCACCCCCGGTGGCTCCCGGCAGATGTACTGTGAGAACCCGTACTGTGCTGCCAAGCTTATCCGGAAGTTTACCCACTTCTGTGAGAAGACCCGGATGAACATTGAGGGACTGTCCCAAACCACCCTGTCCAAGTTCCTTGGTCACGGTTGGATCCGTAACTTCGGCGATCTGTATGAGCTGGAAAAGTATCGGGACGAGTTTCTGCAAACCCCGGGCTTTGGTGAAAAGTCCTTCGAGCGTCTGCTGGCATCCATCGAAAAGAGTCGCCATTGCACGCTGGCGAGGTTCATTGCCGGTCTGGGAATCCCCATGGTGGGACGCCATGCCGGTCGTGATCTGGATCGCTACTTTGGCGGCTCCTGGGAAGCTTTTGAGCAAGCCATTCAGGATGGCTTTGATTTTACGCAGCTTCACGATTTCGGCGAAACCATGAACAACAATATCTACATCTGGTACGCGGATGCAGAGGAAGCCAACCTCTGGAGACCGCTGCTGAACCACATTGAATTTGTAAAGGAGACTTCTACTATGACTACCAACACCACCAACCCCTTTGCGGGCAAGACCGTCGTTGCCACCGGCAAGCTCATGAACTACACCCGTGACGGGATCCAGAACAAGCTGCTTTCCCTAGGTGCCAATCCCGCCTCTTCCGTCACCAAAAAGACGGATTATCTTATCGTTGGTGAGAAAGCAGGCAGCAAGCTGGCCAAAGCGCAGCAGCTGGGCATCGAAACCCTGACTGAAGAAGAATTTGAGCAGATGCTCGCTGACTAAGGCGGGTGGTATACACATGGTATTCTACGACGAAGCGGATTCTGGAAATGCCTGCATGCTGATCTCCGTTTTCGAGCGGGACATCACCACAGCGGTATTCCCACATCCGGAAATAGCGAGAACCACCATGCTGGAAGAGCTTGAGACGGAATTCCTGAAATATTATAACGAAAGCGAATGGGATGCAATAAAATCCCAGCGGTCGTATGATTGTGATTCCTTCGGCTTCAGCTCACGGAGCGCTTGGTCCAATCTGGACGATGACCGCAACTGTGACTGGCAGATCGTTTCCATTCCTACCGTAACCACATAATGACATCTCAGCCCGGTGCAACAATTACTGCCCCGGGTAATTTTCAAAGGAGTACTGAATCTATGAAAAAGCGCATAGACATCCACGGTACTTTGGAGCTTCCTCTGGCCATCGGCTGTGCTGCCTTTATCCGGCAGACCGTCGGAGGCCTGATCCGAACCTCTCCCGTGAAGCATTTCATCACACTGCCCTCCGGTGTAACCTATATCCAGACCCAGAATACCCGCTACTATCTGCATCCGCCCGCAAAGGCTGCGGCGGCAAAGGGGGTACAGATATGAGTCAACATCAAGAGAGCAGAGAAGACAAGTTCCGGCGTCTTGCGGAAGCCCGTGTCAATAAGATCCTGCACCTGTATCGGCTGCTTGGCAACCTGTCATGGACAGGCACCTACGCCTACACAAAGGATCAGGTGGATCAGATATTTACCACGCTGCAGGCAGAGCTGCTCCGGGTCAAGCTCCGGTTTCTGCGAACTCAGTCAACTGCAAAGAAACGGTTTGTCCTGAGCGAACCTTACACCCCGGAAAGATTCAAGATATCCGAGGATAATCCCACGCTGGCAATCCCACTGCCCGATGGTACATACCTCAGGGCAGTTGGGTATCCCACCGATACATACCCGTGTATCGACATCTACTGGGACAATGGCATCAATGCACCGACCGATACCCTCTGCTTCGTAGAGTTCAATCCCGATCATGGGGAAGACGAGAGCGTTTGCATTGGTGCCTACCGCAGCAATCAGGATGACCCCACTTATTATGCGCCGTATATGGCGGCAGAAAGGACTACAAACGATGAATGATATTCAAAGGCTCTCAGCGCTGAAGCTGCCATGGGACGTGGTCTCACGGTATCTGGAAACATTGATTTCCGCCATACTGGGAAGATCCTTCACCTGCAGCACCAAAGGCGAAGATGACGACTACTGGAGTACCTCGGTACTCTGCGACACTTTTACCAACGTGGAAATTGTGCGCCTCGTCAACGCTGTGAATGGAGACGACAATATGCTCAGGCATGCACTTCCCGTTGATTCCACCGTCAGCAGGTCTCTGGAGATGGGCTTGTGCCAAGCGCTTCTGAAGAGAGCGCTGAAATTGAATTGGGAAAATGAGTTTGTTTCCCCTGATGCCCTGTTCATTATCGGGAAATTCCCCGCAGCCCCGAAACTACCTGACGTAAACCAGGATCTGATCCACATTGATTCCGCTACCATCGACAGCAGCACCTTGATGTCCAAAGATGAATTCCTCGAAAAGCTGTTTGATGAAGGCGGAACCTTTACGGATCTGGCATCCCTGTGTGAAGCCAATGAAACTGCGTATGGCACACCGCTGTACTGGATGCACCCTTTTACAGACGGCGAGTATAACGGCTGTTATTTTGTTCTGGTTCGGGAAGGTGTGCTGGTGCTCTCCTATGATGAGATCAGCACCAGCGACCACGAGATATTCATCCGGGACAGCGCCCACTTGTGTAATGCAGAGGAAATGCGCTGCTTTCTGACAGAATGGAATATCCGCAGCACCGCTCTGATTGAATCCATCACCACACTTCTGAGTTTTCTGGAACGAAAGGAAAGGCTTTGCTGTGAAAGATGAACTTTTCAATGCAGTCCGAGTTACACCATCCACTAAAATCCGTTTCAAATGCACCGGCTGTGCAGAATGCTGCCGCCATGTAAAGGAAAGCGTCCCTGTGAACAGTCTGGACGTATTCTATCTGACAAAGTACCTGCGTGACACTGGTCTTGATATTTGCTGTACCGATGAATTTCTCGCTCAATTTGCGACGGTTGCGTTGCTCGACGATTGCGGATATTTCATGTACTTCCTGAAATCTGTCGGAGAAGATGATTCCTGTATCTTTTTGAATGAGAATCGGTGTTCTGTGCAGCCAGCAAAACCTATGGCCTGCCGGCTATACCCATTCATGGTGAATACAAATGGATCTGGTGGTTTCCGGTACCTGTACAGCCGGGAGCGGGAACATCACTTCTGCGGCCCGGTAGTCGAAACCCGAAATTGGATGAAGAAATACTTCCAGCAGGAAGCCCGTGTATTCATGCAGGTGGATTTTGCCGATGCAGTTCCAATTGCCAGACTGCTCAGAAGCATCCCAGAACTGAGAAAGGAAGAAGCACTCTTTCACTTCCATAGGCTCCGGTACTCTGAATTTGATCTTGACAGACCGTTTCTGGAGCAATTCCAGAAAAACCGAAAGCAACTGCTTGCCATCCTCGGCCGAATGGCAGAGAAAACGACATGACATTTTACATCATGGCACCGGCAATGTTTCCGGTGCCATACATAATTATGGAGGATAATTCTAATGACTAACGAAGAAATGTTCCAGAACATCGAATCTTTTACCGTCGGCCTCGACGACACTTTTTCATTTCACTGCACCCAATGCGGCAAATGCTGCATCCACCGGACGGACATCATCCTGTCTCCCCGGGATATTTTCAAAATGGCCAAGGAGCTGAAGCTCTCCAACGCTGACTTTCTTAGGAAATACTGCTCCATGCACATTGGCCCCACCAGTCGCATACCCGTCATTACGCTGCGGCCTGTAGGAAAGGATGACCGCTGCCCGCTCCTGAAGAACAACAAATGCTCTGTTCATAAGGTAAAACCCTCGGTATGCGGTATGTTCCCGCTAGGGCGTTATATCGCTTTCGGCAAGGATGACTTCGGCAAAAAGGAGCTGAACTGTGGCGAGGTAAAATACTTGCTGCAGCCCATTGAATGCGGCGATAAATCCGAAATCCATACCGTCCGGGAATGGTTCGGTGATTTTGACGTCTCGTTGGAGGATACAGCCTTTGTTCACTGGAACCAAGCCATGTCCGTAATCAGCATGGAGCTGAAGGAACTGGAAATGCAGCTTGACATGATGGTCATGATGTCTCTTTGGCTCACGGTGCGAATTGCTCTGTATGAAAACTATTCCTCCACAGAAGAATTTCTTCCCCAGTTCGATGCCAACGTTGAAGATATCATCAAACTGCTGGATGATATTCCGAAGCTGAAGGAGATGGTAAATAATGGAAGAAAGCCGTAACCAGTATCAGATCATCCGTAAGGATAACAAAAACTGCTTCGTGGAAAGCCTGTCCGATGCTTTCGAGATAGGAAAAGCACACCTTGCTTTTGCTACATACGATCTAAACAAGCCTGCAGGGAACCGTCAGACCAATTGCGTCCATATCTACATCAGCATTCCGGAATGGCTGGAGCTGTGCCGGAAGTTAACCTGTGGGGAACTTCGGTATCTCTGGCAGGAACGGAAAAGAGCCGGTGACAATATGCCCGTTCAGGAATGGCTTGGCGGCACCTCTGCGGAAAAATTGCTTCAGTATGGGAAAGCCAGACCAGATGGCAAAAGCCTGTCCCGGGTCGCCAGACTGTGTACTGCGCAGAAGTTCGACTTTCTGTTTACCGCATCCAGCGGCCCCGGCGACAAGGATTCAAAAGGGCTTATCGTACCCCGGTTCGGTAAGAAACCGGAAAACCATGTTGCCGTCGGCATGACATGGGATGCACTTGCAGAGCTTCTTCTAATCACCAAGACCCATTATGAGGCTTGGCTGGCAGCTTGGTATCTGTCCCAGATTCAAACGGTAATTCCGCAACCGCCAGCCAAAACACGCAAAGCGCCGGAAATTCCAGCCCAGCAACCGGCAGCTGCATTTCAGCCGGAGTATTCCGGTATATCGCTGTTCTGAGGTAAGCCTGCGTATCGCAAAATAATCTATTCCCAATGGAGGACTTTTTATGTTGAATCATATCACCATCATGGGTCGGCTGACCCGAGATCCGGAGCTGCGCAGAACCGGAAACGGCGTCGCCGTTACCAGCTTTACTGTGGCAGTGGATCGGGATATCAAAAGCAGCGACGGCGAAACAGATACCGATTTTATCGACTGTGTCGCATGGCGTCAGACCGGCGAGTTTGTCGGAAAGTATTTCACCAAAGGCCGCATGGCCGTGGTTTCCGGCAGATTGCAGATTCGAGGCTGGACAGACAAAGACGGCAGCAAACGGCGTACCGCAGAAGTCAACGCGGATCATGTGTACTTCGGCGATTCAAAAAAGGAGCTGCAGAATGATCCATCTGCACTGGCTTCCTATCTGCCCCCTGCTTATCCGGCAGCCAGATACGCAGCGCCTTCTTCCGATTTTGCAATGCTCGAAGACGATGACGCACAGTTGCCTTTCTAAGATTTTGACGGATGCAGCTGTGAATGAAGTCACAAGGTGTGCCTGTGCGACGATACGGTAAATTACCAGAACTAACATTCTAAATCATTCCCCCTGTCAGCAGAAAAAAAGAGTAGTGGCCGGTCGGTCGCTACTCTTTCTTTTGCTATTTGGGGTCTTGCTTCAAAAGGACTTCCAGCATACTATGAATCACCATCCAGTTATCTCCGGTATCTCTCACCGAACCGTTAGAGATAAATTGTAGAAGTTGTAATATAGAATTTCGCATTTTGTATGCGTAAAAAGCAGCTAGGCATTACGCTCTAGCTGCTTTGTAATGTAAGTCAGATATTAACTACACCGGTAGCGATACTGTTTGACGCTGCAATTAAACCTGCGCAAGTATCATTCAAGCGTATAAACGCAGGGATTGCTTCTTGGGTTCGGTTCAGCAGAACAAACACGATTTTGCTGTTTTCCTGAAATGCTGTAATCTCCAGTTTATCGGTATACCGGCTCACCCCGATCCGAACAGCACCGGTCTCAATATAATGGCTAAAATGCTTGATATAACTCTGCAGTTCCCGTTCCACTAATTGCTTTCGGGCCGTATCAAAAAGGTATGGTGCGTCGCAGAAGTTTTTCACATGATTGGGACCACCCAGTTCATCCAGCACCAGATTCCAGTCCAGAAATACACTCATTCCCTCGTTCAGATTTCCGATGATATCATGGGCATACTTCTGAGCGTTCGCCAAATTATCCTCTGCACTATATTTGCTGAATTCAATGCATGCCTCAGAAAGCAAAAGCTTCTTTTTTGGAAAGCGTTCCCGGAGCATTCGCAGTGCTTCAAAGTGATCACCACTGTACCAATGGAATGCGATGCCAGCAACCATATGGTCTGTTTCCGCGTCAATGATCGTCTCCGCCCATTCAAACGCTCGCTCTTTGTTGTGATCCCAGATATAGATATCGATATCGGTCAGGTTGTGCTCCGCCAGCGACGGCCAGACATAATCCCGGAGAAATATCTTTTCTTCCTGCGCTGTGTAAATACAGGAATCCCATGTCTGAACGGCCTTTGGCTCATTCTGGAGTGTCAGCATCGTCACGTTGAAACCGCGGCTGCGGTACTCTTCGACGTATCGGCAGATGTACTCCGCCCAGCGTTTCCAATAGCAGGCCTTTAACTTCCCGCCATGATTTCTTTCTCCGTTTGTTTTCATGTACGCCGGCGGGCTCCACGGAGACAGCATGATCTCCAGTCTGCCTCCATAAGCCGCTTCCGCATCTGCCAGCATCGGGAGAATATATTTTTCCACCCGCGCAAAAGAGAAGCTCTCAAACGACGCATCGGCTTCGTCACCATCCGCTTCGTAGTGGGAGAGAGAAAAATCGCAGCTGTCGATGGGAATACGCACGAAACGATACTTCATCGTCCCCTGCCCAAAGTATTCATCCAGCATCTGTTTTTTCTGTTCCGGATTCATCAGGGAATAGATATACGCCGCTGAATCCGTAATGGCGCCGCCAAAGCCATCCATTTGTTGATAAATAACCTGAGGGTAGAGATTGATCAGCTGTTCTTCCCTGCCACCGTCATCGCAAAATGGGATCGTCTGTTCCCTGGTAATTCTTTCTTTTCCTTCGTATGTGGTTGAAATAAGTCTTAATTCCATTATCTTTCACCTCGCTCAAATTGGCTCTACCGAGACATCCAGCCGCAATACACCGCCGTTGCGGATCTGCTTTGCCCATTCCGCCGGGACCTTGCTGCCCGCTATAAATGCGGTTCCCGTTCCGTCACAGATTTGGTATCCGGTAATCCGATATGCACCGGGTCTCAGTTCTTCCAAATCTGCAGCATGGTACACTACAGGCACTTTGCCTAAAAATGTCCCCATCAGTTCCCCATCTTCCGGGAGCAGTCTGGCGGGGATCGCCGGACACAGGCTCAGATACAGTCCGTCGTCATCCAATCCAAAGGGAGCTTTCCCGAACAGCATCCAGTTCCAAATAGAGATAAACTCCGCCGTGCTGCCGGAGAGCCGGGATACAAAGCCCCGTCCGTGGGAGGCGGAATCGGAATTTACCGACGAAACCAGAAAGCTGGAATTCTCAAGGGTGCTCCGCCCGTACGTTTCAGGAGGAAGAAACGGTATGGCCATAGCTGCAAAGTCCATAAAGAAGCGGTCATAATTGCCGCATGCAAGCAGCGCCAGCAGATACTTGTATTCCATATGTACCCAGATGGACTCATTCTCCAGCCATCCCCGTGGGAATGCCCGGGTCCTGCCCACCTCGAAACTGACATTCTCCAGAGATTCATTCAGTTTATACATATTCAGTCTCCGGTCCAGCAGCGCGCTGTCCCGGACTTTATCTGCCACACTGCGTTTCGCCGCCTCCGTCTGCCGGGTACGCATCCAGCGGGTCGGCCCCTCCAGGAAAAGCGGAAGCGCCGATTTTCTCATTTTCCCGGGCAGTATTCCGGATTTCACCGGTCTGATGCTTTCTGCCTCATAGTAGAAATAGGTCGGACAGATTCCGCCGTTTTCTTCCGTTTCTCTTGCTATGGACTGCCTGAGCGACGCGGCCAGGCAGTTCAAAATATCGGCAGTTTCCTCTGCCCGGAAAGCCGTCCGTCTGCCGGAGAAACCGTTCTGCACCTGCGCTCTGTACCTGTCGCGGAGCCGATTCCTCTCCACCCACTTTTCATAGGCGGTCTTATGCGCCTTTTCCAAGCTGTACAAGGACTTCAGCAGGTTGGCAATTTCTTCGTACACCTCTATCTGATCAGGGAAAATCCGCTTCCTTTCCAGCAGAAAATCTAGAATACGAAGCAACTCGCAGCCATCGGCAACACTGCTTCCCAGAAGTCCCGGCAACCCGTTCATGGCATCGTACCATCCGGGCTTCCCGCCCTCCATCTCGATCGCCGCCCCGGACAAATCCAGCGTGGCATATTTGACCGCGCATAGCAGGATCAGCTTCTCCGCCAGATTACTGACCGCCGTTCCATCCCGCGTCTGTGTCCACTTCCGTCCCGGCATTTGTGCCTGCACACAATGATACTGCCGCAGGCCATTTTCCGTCATGCAGAATCGCTCCGGCTGCGGACGAACCGATGCCTGGCCGGCATACCACCGATACTGCGGCACGCCAAAGAGCAGCGCCCGTTCCTGATCCGGAAATACCGAAAGCTGACTTTCAATCAAATCCAGCAGATATGTCCAGTGATCGCACCAGTAGCCCTCCTGATACACCGCGTTGGGTTCCACTTCGGAAGCGGCAACCACCGCTGCAAGGAAATCCCCGATATCATCCAGCTTCCAGTTCTCCGCTTCCATAGCCAGCCTGCCAATGGAAAAAGGGCCGCTCAGGATCTCACGCGCCCTGTCCTGATCGGCTGTGCCAACCTTTTTAATCAGTTTTTCCGGATCGCGCACCTGATAGCTGACGGGCATCAGAACCAACGGATTGTATCCGTCGGGTTGCAGCAGTTCAAAGAATAGCCGTATGTTGAACATCCCCGCGTCCGGATCGATCAGGACATCAGACCGGCGATTCTGGCAGATGTCCCGGAAATTGGCGTTGCCCTGACTGAAATATTCTCTGCCAAGCGAGAAATAGTTATATTCCCGCTCCGGGTCGCCATGTTTTCTGGAATATAAATAGACCGGCGGAGTCCTCCTGCAATCGCCGATGTGGTAAGGCAGACCGCCCCGCATCACATTGTCCAGAAAGTTCTGCGCTACATATCCATCGAACACGGGGTCGGCCGTCCTGCATCTGACAGGAGCCGTGATTTCCTCCGCCAGCATTCGCGCCTGCTTCAGCTTTTCTTCAAAGTACGCAGCGGTTCCCGCCTTTTGGCAGAAGGACCGCATCTGATCGATTTCTTCCGCCTGACCGTAAAACTCCCACAGCGTGAGCGCTTCGCCCGGCTGCACGGTTCCTGCCCACGGTGTAAAGGCACAGGGGAGAAAATTTTCCGTAAGCTGTCTGGTGCTTGTTATTTCCGAAAGCGCATGTTCCTCAAAGTTGGCCGGCTTCACCATTGAAGTGTCCCAGCCAAAAATAAGGCTTGGCTGTACAATGGTTTCAAGCGGCCGTCCACCTTCGGCAAATGCCAGCTTGAAATTTCCGCCCCGGACAGCAGTGACCTTCGCTGTATCTTCCATACTGGCTCGGACACGGTAATAGGGCAGGTTTTCTTCCAGATCCTCTACCTGCATCCAGGCGGTGCTCAGCTGCGGTTCCTGTTTCAGCTTTTCGTCTGAGATTCCATACGGCACCATGGCGGCAAGACCGTCCAGAAGTTCGGTCTCCACCGCCTTGGGAGAGATATTTTTCAGCAGGACCCTTCGGCACAATCCCGCCATCCGCTCATTTGGCAGAGAAAAGTACGTCACCTCGATTGCGAACAGGGAATCGCGCCAGCTGATGGTCAAAACGTTCGGTTCCACCGTCATGGTCCCCAAGCCGTCGGCGAACGCTTCTGTTACTTTGCCGTTTTCCTTCAGAAACGTCCGGAATCCGGTCAGCGGTGTGCGCTGATATGCGGCAGCTGCAGCTGTAAATTCCAAGATTGCGTGATCCTTATCCTGGACGCCAAAGCTGCACACTGCCTGTCCCCGGTTGTTGTAGTTGCACCATGTTGGAATTCCCCAAGGGCCTGCTATGCCCGGCAGAAAGCTGGAGAAAGTCGGTTGGCGTCCATATTCCGTTTGCACAAACCGGACGTTCGCATCGTAATAGCAGTTTCCCATCGGTCATTCCTCAATCGTGATATGAAGGCTTTCTACATTTATAATCCCGGAGCTGCATGACACCCATACAAGTCCCTGCTGGGCAATCATATTCTGAACGTTCAATGTTCCATCTCCATAGCTGCGTACATCGATCCGGAGTTTTTTTCCCTCCAGATTTTCCACACGGTAGCCTACCCGGTCTCCCTCACGAAGGCAAAGCAGTATCTTCTGATCCTCCGGCTGGGCTTCGCCGCCATATCTGCGCCAATCCGCCTCACCGGTGCGGCCATCCGCAAAAAGCAGCGTAGCTCTGCTGGTTCTGCGGAAAGCGACTCCCTCGCAGCGTTCCCTTTGGATCTGTTCCGCATCATAGGCCCCGGCCGGAATCTCCAGCGGCGGTCTGCGGGTCAGTGCGCAGATGATCTCAGGGTGGTATTCTCCCCGGGAAATGCAGTCGAGAAACCGGTTAAAAATCTCCCGGGCCGCTTCCGGCGCAGGCCGTTTTCCCCCATCCAGGCAGGCGATGATCCGCTCCCATCCCTCCGGTTTTTCAAACGTTACCGGGGAATTCGGCACTTCCATTTTCTTATAAGCCCAGAAACACCATCCGATCCCCAGGCGCTCATACATCGGGAAGGCATAAGTGTACCATTGCAGATTGTTTTCGCCGCCCTCACCCATCCACAGGGGAACATTCAGCCGTTTCGCTGTCTCCACAAAGGGAGCCAGACTTTCCTCATCCGGGTCACTCCAATATTTATGAAATTCCAGGACAATGTTGTCCGCAGCTTCCTCCGGCGTATAGTCGTCAAAGACGGAGAAGTCCGTTGCCCAGTGGGCGCCTTCGAGAATGATAATGTGCCTGGCGTCAACGTCCCGGATCGTACGGGTCAGTCTGCGGTACAGCGGCAGCAGCTGAGGATTATACCGGCGGTTCCAGTTGGGGATGGGTTCATTCAGAAGGTCATAGCCGCCGACGGCAGGCTCATTCCCGTAGCGAATCGCCAGAAGACACCACATCTCCACAAGGATATCCTGATTTCGCCTGTCTGTAAACAGCTCCGGGATATCCGATTCGCTGTCGTCAATGTTCTGCCCCGTCTGTCCCCCCGGCGCGCCGTGCATATCCAGGAACAGATATATCCCGTATTTTTTACACCATGCCAGGCAGTCGTCCACATGCCGCAGATATGCCGTATGGAATCTGACCGTATCCTGCTCCCCGATATCAAACAAATGCCGGGCGTTCATGGCAAGCCGCACGGAGTTCAGTCCCTGCCCCGCGATCCATGCAATATCCCGCTCGGTGATATAGCTGTCATAATACCGCTCCCAGAAGGCTTCCGCGTAACGCGCCCCACACAATTCACGCAGCAGTTTCTCCATACGCCGGGGGCGGTCGCATTTGGTGTAGAATTTCCACATATAGCCCTCCGGCAGCAGCCAGCCGCTAAGACCCATCCCCCGCAGGATAACGGGATCCTTCCCGCAGTATAAGACGCCATCGCTTGTATGTAAGAATTCCATAGGCTCACCCCTTCACGGCACCATCCGCGATGCCCTTCAAAATCTGCTTTTGAAAAACCGCATAGAATCCGATCACCGGCAGCGCCGCCAGAATCAGCGCGCTGAGAATTGCGGTCCAGTCGCTGCTGTACTGACCGAACAGGGTATTGGTTGATAAGAGCAGCGTATATTTTTTGCTGTCGGAAATGACAATAAGGGGAAGCAGGAAGTCATTCCACACCCATAGAACGTTTGTGATTGTAATGGTTGCCGTAATGGGCTTCAGCATGGGCAGTACGATCCGGAAGAAGGTCTGCACAGAACCGCATCCGTCGATGGCCGCGGCCTCCTCCATCTCTGTCGGGATGCTTTTGACAAATCCGTGATACAGGAAAATCGCCATGCTGACGCCCAGACCGGCATAGACAAACGACAGCCCCAGCAGGGAGTTCTTGATTCCCAGCGCCAGCGTGACTTTGTACAGCGGGATCATAATGGAGCTGAACGGGATCAGCATGGAGAAAATGAACAGCTTCAGCAGAAACCGGGACGGCCCCGTTTTGGTCCGGCAGAGTTTCCAGCCGGCCAGCGCCGAGAACAGGATTATCAGAGACATGCTCAGTCCCGCCAAAATGGCCGTGTTGACAAAGCTGCGGCCATAATGCATTTTTTCGTATGTCCGGATGTAGTTATCCAGATTCCATTCCGTAGGCCAGCTCATTACATTGGTCAGCAGCTCCCGGTTGGACTTGAAAGAGTTCATCAGCGCCATCAGCAGCGGGAACAGGGTGTACAGGGCAGCGATCGTCAGCAGGCTGTATATGACAATATCAGACCAGAGCCGCTTCTTTTTCATAGCTCCTGCTCCTTTCTGCCGGTGATTCTGAGCTGAACGGCGGTAACGGCCAGAACAATGATAAACAGCACCGTCGATTTCGCGGTAGCATATCCATAGCGGATGTTCCCGCGGAACGCCTCTTCATAAATATTGATGGCAACGGACTGTGTCGCCCTGCCGGGGCCGCCGCCGGTGAGCGTATAGATCACATCAAAGACCTGAAAGCCTGCATTCAATGCCCAGAAGACGCAAATGGTGATCGCATGGCCGATCAGTGGAAAAACGATTTTCCAGAAATTCTGCCAGGAATCTGCGCCATCTATGGATGCCGCCTCCTTCAGATTTGCGGGAACGCCCTGCAATGCGGCCATGTAGATGATCATCAGATAGCCTGTCGCACCCCAGGCTGCAACGATCATGATGGCGATGAAGGAATACTTGGGGTCACCGATCCAGGAATGATCCAGGAACTTCCACCCCCAGTTGTCCGCCATATAATAGAGAACCTTCGTAAAAATAAACATCCACATATAGCCGCCAATGACCATGCTGATCATATTCGGCATATAGAAGACGGTGCGGTACAAGCCCTTGGCTCTGCGGCGGCTTTCGATGGCCACTGCCAGCGTCAGCGCCGCCACATTGGAAACAATGACGATGGCGATAACATACCGGAATGTAAACCACACGGAATTCCAGAAGTATCTGTCAGACAGGATTTCGATAAAATTGGAAAGGCCGACAAAATCGTATTCTTTTTTCAGCCCGTTCCAGTTGGTCAGGGAATAAAAAACGCCGGAAAGTGCAGGGTACAGCTTAAAGAGGATGTACACTGCCAGCGCCGGTGCGCAAAACAGCAGCAAACGGATATTCTGCTTTCGCGTATTTTTCATAGTTCCACGCCTCCATGGGAAGAAAAAAGCCTCGCAGAGTCTGCCGCCCGCAGG
>UMLT01056576.1_pt1 | contig 30545 bp, 26 predicted proteins | sample 1966641 | NCBI WGS metagenome assembly UMLT01 (sample SAMEA4836208, study PRJEB28245) | human gut metagenome | biome: gut microbiome; material: fecal sample | place: Denmark | collected 2008 | reverse complement strand
GCCCGCCCGTCAAGAGGTTTTTTGAAGGTTTTTGCGGTTTTTTGCGTTCTTTTGGGATTTCCGAACGATAAGCACGTTCAGTCGGCATCATCGTTCGTCATTTAGCGAACCTTCGTCGCTGTTTCCTTTTAGTTTATTCGTCTGCATCATCCGCCGCCATCTTTCTGCCTGTTTTCACTGCCAGCGCATCAAAAAAGCCCCTTCCCGATTGAGGAAGGAGCTTTTTTATGTAATCTGGAAATTACACAGTCGCCTTGGCGAGCTGCTTGGCCAGACGAGCCTTCTTACGATTGGCAGCATTCTTGTGCATAACGCCCTTCGACGCAGCCTTATCAATCGCGGAGGTGGTCACAACCAGCTGTGCATTCGCAGTCTGGGGATCAGCAGCAATCGCGGCCTCCAGCTTCTTGACAGAAGTGCGGACAGCGCTCTTGATCATACGGTTGCGCAGATTCTTCTTTTCGCTCACCTTGACGCGCTTCTTAGCGGACTTAATATTCGGCAACTTCGTTCACCTCCCGGTTCATACTGTTAATCGGCGGTTCACACCGCTCAATCTTAGGGTTCGAGTACGGCAGAAAACCGTGCGAAAACCAGCGCTGTTTATTGTAGCATGGTTTCCTGAAAAAATCAAGGCTTTTCAGAAAAAAATCTCTGTTTCTCGCACATTTTCTGCGGAAAGGCGGCGCATCCCGCATTTCGTTTGCTGCGGAGACGCCGTTTCTTCCATTATTATTTCATTTTCATCGCGCGCATGGCATTGAGAATCGCCAGCATTGCCACGCCGACATCCGCAAAGACCGCCAGCCACATGTTCGCAAAGCCGCAGATACCCAGCACCATCACCAGCAGTTTCACCGCAAGAGCAAAAATGATATTTTGATGCACAATTCGCATCGTCCGGCGCGCGTGGCGGACGCCCTGCGCAATCTTCGCCGGATCGTCGTCCATCAGCACAATATCCGCCGCCTCGATTGCGGCATCTGCGCCGACGCCGCCCATCGCAATGCCGATATCCGCGCGGCGCAGCACAGGCGCATCGTTGATGCCATCGCCCGTGAACGCCACGGTGTGGCCGTCACCCAGCAAGCCTTCGAGCGCGCTTACTTTGTCCTCCGGCAGCAGCTCCGCGCGATAGTCGGTCAGGCCGACCTTCTTGGCGATGTCCGCCGCAACTTCCTGGCGGTCGCCGGTCAGCATGACCAGCCGCTTCACGCCCGCTGACTTCAAGGCTTCCATCGCGGATGCGCTGTTTTCCTTGATGACGTCGCTGATGACGAGCGCGCCGAGGTACTGCCAGCCGCGCGCGACATGCACCACCGTGCCGATTTCCGCCGGCTCAGCCGCCTTCACACCGATGGATTCCATCAGGCGCGCGTTGCCCGCGTACACCTGCTGGCCGTCCACCTTCGCCTGTACGCCGTGACCCGCCGCTTCAGAGGCATCGCTGACCCGGTTCATGTCCACCGCGCGGCCCAGCGCTTCCTTAATTGAAATCGCAATCGGGTGATCGCTGAACGCCTCGGCATGAGCCGCAACGTCGAGCAGTTCGTCTTTCGTGACGCCTTTTGCCGGATGCACGCCCGTGACGGAGAACGTCCCTTTCGTCAGCGTACCCGTCTTGTCGAACACGACCGTATCCAGCCCCGCGAGGGTTTCCAGATACGTCGCGCCCTTGATGAGGATGCCCTTCTTCGACGCGCCGCCGATGCCGGAGAAGAACGTCAGCGGCACGGAGATAACCAGCGCGCACGGGCAGGAGATAACAAGGAAGGTCAGGGCGGTGTAAATCCACTTCGTCCAGTTGCCGTCAAACAGGCTCGGAATAATTGCCAGCGCCAGCGCGAAGAAGCACACGGCGGGCGTGTAAATCCGGCTGAACTTGGTGATGAAGCGTTCCGTCTTTGCCTTCGCGTCGCCGGAGGATTCGACCAGCGCCAGAATCTTCGCGACGGTGGATTCGCCGTAACCGACCGTGACCTTGACTTTCATCACGCCGGACAGGTTGACGCAGCCGCTGAGGACTTGGTCGCCCTCCTTCACGTCGCGCGGGAGCGATTCACCGGTCAGCGCCGTGGTATTCAGGCTCGAATTGCCCTCGATGACCACACCGTCCAGCGGAATCTTCTCGCCGGGCTTGACGAGGATGATGTCGCCCACGCGCACCTGTTCGGGGCTGACGCGGCGGCTGTCGTTGCCGTCCACCAGATTCGCATAGTCTGGGCGAATGTCCATCAGCTTCGTGATGGATTCGCGACTCTTGTCAACCGCCTTATCTTGGAAGTATTCGCCAATCTGGTACAGTACCATGACCGCGACGCCTTCCGCATATTCCGCAACGCACATTGCGCCGACGGACGCAACCGTCATCAGGAAGTTCTCGTCGAACACCTCGCCGCGGCGGATGTTGCAGATGGCGCGCCACAGCACGTCGTAGCCCGCGACCAGATACGCCGCGATGAACACGACAATCGTCGCCCAGTGCGTTTCGCCCAGATTCGTCTTGCTGACCAGCCCCAGCGCCAGCAGCGCAACCGCAGTCGCAACGCGAATCATCAGTTTCTTGCCCTTGTTCGCGCCGCCGTGTTCGTGACCATGCTCATGCGAATGCTCGCGATGCTCGTGTTCGTCATCGTCATCATCGTCGTCATGGTGATGATGTTCGTGACCACAGCCGCATTCGCCGTCATGATGATGGTGATGATGATGCTCATGCTCGTCGTCATCATCGTCCTCGTGATGATGCCCGCCGCATGGACAAGACGTGCCGGACGACTTTTCCGCTTCATCGAAGAAAATTTCCGCGTCGGGTTCGATTTCCTTCATCTTCGCGTATGCCGCCTTGCGCACTTCCTCGAAGCGGTCGGCAGGCGCTTCCAGTGTGATTTTCTTCTGCACATAATTCAGCGACACGCTCACCACACCGGGCAGCTTCTGCAGCGCACGCTCCACCTTCGCCGCGCAGTTCGGGCAGTCAATGTCCAGCTTCCACGACTGCTTGATGTTCCCCTGTGCCTCCGCGGGTGCTTCATCGAAGAAAATCTCCGCGCCGGGTTCGATTTCCTTCATCTTCGCGTACGCCGCCTTGCGAACTTCCTCGAAGCGGTCGTCCGCCGCTTCCAGTGTGATTTTCTTCTGCACATAATTCACCGACGCCCCCACCACACCGGGCAGCTTTTGCAGCGCGCGTTCCACCTTTGCCGCGCAGTTCGGGCAGTCAATGTCGATTCTCCACGTTTTCTTCATGGTTTCCGACGACCTTTCCGCTATTTATTCCGAAGCACGCTGTTCGCCGGACGGCATCGTCCAGAGAACAAACATGTGAGCATTCGTTCATATGTGATAATACTCCTCTTCATGCCCATTGTCAAGAGGAAAAAGAAAATATTTTCCCCGAAAATGCGGAAAAGCGGCACCTGCTTTGCACAAATGCCGCTCGTGAGGAATTACTACTATTATATTAGCTGATTACACCTTGAAGTTGACCGCCTGATCGCCCTGTTCGCTCTTGCCGAAGACGTAGTCGTTGCCCGGCAGCACCGCGTTCAGCAGGATGCCGACCAGAGACGCCACCGCCAGACCAGACAGGCTGATGGTCACCTGACCAATGGTGAACACAATCGCGCCCGCGTTGGAGAAGTTGATGCCCAGCGCAAGTGACATAATCACCGCCGCGATGATGACGTTGCGGCTCTTCGCGAAGTCCACCTGATTTTCAACCACATTGCGCACACCGACCGCGGAAATCATGCCGTAGAGAATCAGCGACACGCCGCCGATGGTCGCCGCGGGCATGCAGTGAATCAGCTCCGCGAACTTCGGGCAGAAGGAGAATACGACTGCCAGCACTGCTGCCATGCGGACAACCGCCGGGTTGTAGACGCGGGTCAGCGCCAGCACGCCGGTGTTCTCGCCGTAAGTGGTGTTCGCCGGAGCGCCGAAGAGCGCCGCCATCGTCGTCGCCAGACCGTCGCCCAGCAGCGAACGGTGCAGACCCGGATCTGCGATGAAATTCTTGCCGACCGTCGAGGAGATAGCAGACATATCGCCAATGTGCTCCATCATCGTCGCCAGCGCAATCGGGGCAACGGTGATGATGCAGTTCAGCAGCAGCGTGCCGTCACAGCCGCCAAAGAGGGAGAACGCGGTATCCTTCCATTGGAAGGGCAGACCCAGCCAAGCCGCTTCCTTGACAGGGGTGAAGTCCACCTGACCCGTCACCGCCGCGACAGCGTAAGAACCGACCACGCCCAGCAGAATCGGGATAATCTTGAACATGCCCTTGCCCCAGATGTTGAACGCCACCACGATGACCACCGCCAGAATCGCGATGAGCCAGTTATTGGAGCAGTTGTTGATGGCGGAGTTCGCCAGAATCATGCCGATGCAGATGATGATGGGGCCGGTGACAATCGGCGGGAAGAAGCGCATAACCTTCTGCGCGCCGAAGATCTTGAACAGACCCGCGACAACAACGTAAATCAGACCCGCGACCGCCACGCCCACGCCAGCGTAGGGAATCCAGTTCATCGTGCCGTCCGCGAACTGCGGCATTGCCTTCACCGCCGCATAGCCGCCGAGGAACGCGAAGCTCGAACCGAGGAACGCAGGGACTTTGCCGCCCGTGATGAGGTGGAACAACAGCGTGCCCAGACCCGCAAAGAGCAGGGTTGCGCTGACAGACAGACCCGTCAAGGTCGGCACAAGCACAGTTGCGCCGAACATGGCGAACATGTGCTGGAAACCCAGCAGCGTGAACTTCGCCGGGGAAAGTTTCTGATTGGTCATGTGATTCCGTCCTTCCTCCATATATGCTGTTGTCAACCGCTTTCAAATGAAGGCGATTATTGCAAATCCGCTTGTGCGGAGTACAATCAAATTATCGGACACCCACGTTCCCCCAATAAACACGCGGAAGTTGTATGAAAAAGTCACCAACTCAATCGCGCGAAAGGGTCAAGGGAGGAACTCCCTTGTAGGGTCAAGGGGCAGCGCCCCTTGGGTCACCTATTCATCCGCCCGTCGTAGAGGGCAACGCCGTCGCCGCCGTCGATTTCTTCCATCTGGACACCAATCTGCTCGTTGTTCGAGGTCGGGACGTTCTTGCCAACAAAGTCCGCGCGGATGGGCAGCTCGCGATGACCGCGGTCAATCAGCACTGCCAGGCAGATGCGCGCGGCACGGCCTTGGTCAAGAATCGCATCCATGGCGGCGCGAACCGTGCGTCCCGTGTGCAGCACGTCGTCCACCAGCACAACCACCTTGCCCGTCACGTCCACCGGCAGGTGCTTTTCCTGCACCTCGACGTTCAGCTGCGCCGGATCGCGGTCGTCGCGGTACATGGCAATATCCACTTCGCCCACCGGAATGCGCACATGCTCATATTTCTCGATGATGTCCGACAAACGCTGCGCCAGCGGCACCCCGCGGCGGCGAATGCCCACCAGCACCACGTTTTCCAGCGGCATCAGCTGCTCCATCATCTCGTGCGCCATACGCGTCAGGGCGCGGTTCATCGCGTCGCCCGCCATCAGCTGGGCTTTCGGAATGCCTGCCTGCATGTTCATCATCGTCGGAATCCTCCTCTTTTTCCCTCTGCTGATTTTCCCCGCGTGCTTTGGGGCAAATCAGCGGTATTTTGCCAAAAAGAAAGCGCCTTTCCCGTCGGATGCCGCAGGAAAAGGCGCAATGTTTCGCATATTCAGTCTGACCGCGCGGTCGGGCGCAGGCAGCTCTGTTTCTGTCGGTTCGCTGCGTGCCTTTCCAGCCTCTCGTGCTGGGATTAAAGGATTGCTTTGAGTACCGCGGGACAGTATAGCACACTTTGCCGTGCTTGTAAAGCGGGAATCTCTCACTTTCCGTCACTTTTCCGCAAAAAATACGTTTTCTCTGTCTGCTGATGATGTCTGCTTTCGTTCACGCGCCATAATTTCCCGTGTCAAGCTGCGCAGAAGCGTAATTTGCCCTCTTGCAATTTGTATTGAAATGCTGTATAATATAGATGCAGAAAGCATATTATTATATTGATTATCAATACAATTCAGGAGGGATTCTCATGGCAGAGCAGGCATTGATTCAGGTGCGTGTCGATAAAAAGCTGAAGGAGGAAGTTTCGGAAATCTACGAAATGCTGGGTCTGGATTTGCCCACGGCGATTCGGATGTTCCTCGTCCGCAGCAAGCTGGAGCGCGGACTGCCGTTTAAGGCGGTGCTGCCCGAAGAAACCGTTTCCCCCGCCGAAATGGTGGAAATTCTGAAGAAGTAATCCCATTTCGCCCAAACGGCGGGCAAAAAAACCCGCTTCCAAAAGGTGCGAAAGCTGAAAAAGTCCCCTGCAAAGCCTTGACAAAGCGAAGAAAATCCGATATACTGTAAAGGCTGTATTGTAGCACCCCGGCGGATGTCTGTCCTCCGGTTACGAAATTTGATTTGTAAGGAGTGTTGAACATGTTCCGTACCTACCAGCCCAAGAAGCGTCAGCGCAGCAAAGTGCACGGCTTCCGCGCGCGTATGGCCACCAAGAACGGTCGCCGCGTGCTCTCCGCCCGTCGTCGTCGCGGCCGCAAGTCCCTGACCGTCTGATTGAAAGAATTTTCTTTCAGGCTTATTCAGAGACGCTGGATGTGCCAGACGCCACAGGACAGCAGGATTGTCCAATGACAATCTGCGCTCCATTCGTGGATGAAGCGCGCCCGATGTACCCGCGAGGTACGCTTCCGGGCGCGCTTTTCCTTTACTTCGGGTTCATACTATTTCCGGATTCACCTGCGCCATCTGCTTGCGCATTCGCATCCGGAAACAGCATCATACGCCCATCATTCAATCGAGAACAGAGGACTGTAACCCAATGGAAAGACGCTATCGGCTGCAAAAAAACAAGGCGTTCCAATATGTCTACCATCGTGGACGGAGCGCCGCTTGTCGGGATTTGGTCATGCTCGTCGCCAAAGGTCGGGGCATGAAGGTCGGCTTTTCCGTCAGCAAGAAGGTTGGCAACGCTGTGACCCGCAATAAGGTCAAGCGCCGCCTGCGCGAATGCTTCCGGCCCTATCTGGGGGATGTGAAAAGCGGCCTGTACGTCGTCGTCGCCAGGCCCTCAGCCGCTACTGCCAGCTTTTCCTCGCTGCAGAAGGACGTGCGCTACCTGCTGAAAAAGCACGGTGCTCTTCCAACACAGCCGAAAAGCCCAGATGCGCCATGAAACGCGCCTTGCTCTGGGGGATTCAGTTCTACCGCAGCGCCATCAGCCCCTATAAGGGCGGCCCGCGCTGCCGCTATACGCCCACTTGCAGCCAGTACGCGCAAACCGCCATCGAGCGCTACGGGGCTGTCAAGGGTGCGCGGCTGGCGGCATGGCGCGTCCTGCGCTGCAATCCGTTCTCCAAAGGCGGCTATGATCCCGTGCCCGAAGACCCCTGTACCACATTAAGAAAGGAATGAACTCATGGGCATCAACGAATTTCTGAAGACCATACTGGAATGGATTTACAGCTTCGTGGGCAACTACGGCTGGGCGGTCGTGCTGTTCACGCTGCTGGTGCGTCTGATTGTCATGCCGTTCGACTACAAGAGCCGTGTCGGGATGCGCAAGATGCAGAAGATTGCCCCCATGCAGGCAAAACTCCAGAAGAAGTACGAAAAAGACCCGGACAAGATGAACAAAAAGCTGCAGGAGCTCTACCGCGCGCAGCGCGTCAATCCCCTTTCCTCCTGCCTGCCGATGCTGATCAGCCTCCCGATCCTCTTCGCGATGTTCACCGCCATGAGAATGGTCGCCAACGAGCATCTGGCACAGCAGGCGTTCGACATCATCGCTTCGGGCAATCCGGCGCTGGATTCGTGGCTGTGGGTCAAGAACGTGTGGATGCCGGACTCCCCCTTCGCGGCGGCCTGGCCGAATCTTGATTCTCTGCGTCAAATCGCCACAAACGAATGGCTGGCCGTGTTCAACAAGCTGCCGCAGGAGACGCTCGCTCTGCTGGCGGATAAGGGCCTTGCGCTGACGGCGGAATCCTTTGCCGGCGATGCGCTGAACACAACGATTCAGACCATCTACACTACCATGGAGCAGCTGCCCGCTTATATGGAGCACGTCAAGTACTACAGCGACTTGGCCATTCCGCTGTTCAACATCCACATTTTCGTGAACTACAACGGCTATTTCATCCTGCCGATTCTCGCCGCCGGCGGTCAGTTCCTGATGACAAAGCTCACCGGCACGGCGCAGACCCCCGCCGCGGATGACGCGCAGGCCCAGCAGGCGCAGAACAGCATGAAGTTCATGAATTACTTCTTCCCCATCTTCACGCTGATTCTGTGCTTCAACTACAACGCGATTTTTGCCCTCTACTGGGTCGCCTCGAACGTGATTGCCATCGTGCAGACCAAGGGCATCAACATGTACCTTGACCGCAAGGAAGCCCTCGAAGCCGCCAACCCCAACAAGAATACCGGTTCGCTGAAGTGATAGGAGAGCAATCATGAAAACCTACGAAGCTACTGGCAAAAACTACGAAGAGGCCCTGCAGAACGGCTTGAACGCCCTGCATGCCACCATCTCCGATGTTACCGTGGAAACGCTGGAAGAAGGCAGCAAAGGGCTGTTCGGGCTCTTCGGCTCAAAGCCCTGCAAGCTCCGCCTGACGCTCCATGAGGTGGAAGAGGAAGTCGAAGAAGACGATCCGCTGGCGGATTTGCTGTCCTCCGTGAAGGTGGAAGCGCCCAAGCCCGCTGCCCAGCCGAAGCCGCAGCCCAAACCCGTGCAGCCCAAGCCGCAGCCGAAGCCCGCACAGCCCAAGCCCGTGCAGGAAAAGCCCGCCGAGGTGAAGGTGGAGGCGAAGGTCGAAGCCCCGGTGGAAGCGCCCGCTGTGGAAGCTGCTCCCGCTGTGACGGATGCCGCCCCTGCTGCTGATGCCGCCGAGCGTCCCGCGCCCGTGCAGCGCAAGCGCAGCGACCGCCCGAAGAAGGACAAGCCGCGTCAGCCCAAGGCGGAGGGCGAGCAGAACGCTCCCAAGAGCGCCAAGCAGGAGCGCAAGCCGCTGCCGCCCAAGGCTCCCGCCGTGCCGCTGGAAAAGCCCGTCGTCACCATGATTCCCGACGAGCAGATTGACCCCGCCTCCCCCGTCGGTCAGGCGCAGAGCTTCCTCAAGGAGCTGACCCACCTGATGGGCGTTGACGTGACCGTCGCGATGGGCACGGACGCAGAGAACAACATCTTCGCGCAGATGACGGGCGACACGCTGGGCATCCTGATTGGCCGCCGCGGCGAGACGCTCGACGCCCTGCAATACCTGACGAGCCTGCGCATCAACAAGGGTCAGGATCACTACACCCGCGTCACGCTGGACACGGAGAACTACCGCGCCAAGCGCGAGGACACGCTGATTCGTCTGGCGAACCGCATGGCGAACCGCGCCGTCAAGACGGGCCGCAAGGTTTCTCTGGAACCCATGAACCCCTACGAGCGCCGCGTGATTCACTCCGCGCTCCAGCCCAACGAGCTGGTGGACACCCACTCCGAGGGCGAAGAACCCAAGCGCCACATCGTCATCACCCTGCGGAAGTAATTCCTACGGACTGTCCTGCAAAACGGGACAGTCCTTTTCTTTGCCCGCCGCACCCGAAAATTTTCCTCCGCCGCGCAAAACCGCTTGCAAAACCGCCGATTTTATGCTATACTGTTTTGTGCTTGCCGGAATGGCGGAATGGCAGACGCGACGGACTCAAAATCCGTTGGCAGCGATGTCGTGTGGGTTCAAGTCCCACTTCCGGCACGACATGAAGAATCCGAATCTGACTTTTCAATTGGAAGCGGGTTCGGATTTTTTCTTGCCTTTCCATCTGGAAATACAGTCATCATCAGGAGGTCAATATGCTGACGCTGTATGAGCCAAAATATGAGGACTTGTGGTTTCGGCAAATGATGCTGGCGGATGAAGATACCATGGCTTACAATCACGCATGGGGCGGGACAATTCCCTTTGGGGAGGATAAATGGCGTGGCTGGTACGATTGTTGGATTGCCGACCCTGATGGCAAGCGGTATTACAGGTATCTCAAAAACGAAGATGGTCAGTTTGTTGGCGAAATTGCCTATCACTATGATGCCGAAATGCAGCAGGAAATAGCCAACGTCATGATTTATGCGAAATACAGAAGAAGAGGCTATGGCGGCGAAGCATTGGATTTGCTGTGTTCCGCGGCGAAAAGCAACGGCGTTTCCGTTCTGTATGATGATATTGCCATCGACAACCCGGCTGTCAGCCTTTTTCTGAAACACGGATTTGTGGAAGAATCCCGAACAGAAGAGATAATTCTCCTCAAAAAGGAACTGTGATTGGGTGTGTGCTTCCAGTCGCTCCATACAAAAGAGCCTTGCAGCGTGTGATGCTCCTGCAAGGCTCTTTTTGTTTTTTTTGGGGGGGATTTTCCGCTTATTTCCCCCTATGCTCCTCTTTCCACCTCAAAATCTCTTCCAGCCGCTGCTTATACCTTCCCTCGTTCCCCTGCTCCGTCGGCTGATAGTAGCGCTTCCCCTGCAGCGAATCCGGCAGGCACGTCATCGCGGACAGCTTCTCCTGCGTGTCGTGCGCGTACACATAGCCCTTGCCATAGCCGAGTTTCTTCATCAAGCTGGTTTCCGCATTCCGGATTTGCAGCGGAACAGGCTCTGCGATTTGCTCCTGCGCATCCTTTTTCGCCGTCTCATACGCCATATACAGCGCGTTCGATTTCGGCGCCATCGCCATGTAGACCACCGCCTGCGTCAGATGCACCGTGCATTCCGGCATCCCCAGAAAGTGACACGCCTGATACGCCGCGACCGCCGTTTCCAGCGCGCGCGAATCCGCCAGGCCAATGTCCTCGCTCGCGAACCGCACGACGCGCCGCGCGATATACAGCGGATCTTCGCCGCCTTCCAGCATCCGCGCCAGCCAGTAGACCGCCGCGTCCGGGTCGGAATTGCGCATCGACTTATGCAGTGCACTGATGAGGTCATAGTGCCCGTCGCCCTTCTTGTCGTAGAGCAGCGACCGCCGCGACGTACACTGCGCGACCGTCTCCGGGGTCACATGCGCCTGACCGTTCTCGTCCAAATCGGCATTGAGGATGACCATTTCCAGCGTCGAAAGGGCGGTTCGCGCGTCGCCGTTGGAAAAGACGGCAATCGCGCGCAGCAAATCCTCTGCCATGTCGATTCTCTGCCCGCCGAAGCCGCGTTCGTCCTGCAAGGCGCGGTGGAGCAGCGTCATGACGTTCTCCTCCGTCAGCGCGTGCAGCACAAACACGCGGCAGCGCGACAGCAAGGCGCTGTTGACTTCAAAGGACGGGTTTTCGGTCGTCGCGCCGATGAGGATAATGCTCCCCTTCTCGACGTAGGGCAGGAAAGCATCCTGCTGCGCCTTATTGAAGCGGTGGATTTCGTCCACGAACACAATCGTGCGGATGCCGAAATGCCGGTCGCTTTCCGCCTGCTCCATCACCTGCCGGATTTCCTTGATGCCGCTGGTGACGGCGGAGAAGTTGATGAAATGGCTCTTGGTTTGATGGGCGATAATCTGCGCGAGCGTGGTTTTGCCCACGCCCGGCGGCCCCCAGAAAATCATGGAGGACACCAAATCGCCCTCAATCATGCGGCGCAGGACTTTGCCCTTGCCGATCAAGTGCTCCTGTCCGGCAAACTCATCGAGGTTCTGCGGGCGAAGGCGCTCCGCCAGCGGCGCGGGGGGATTCGCGGCGGTCAGGAAGGTTTCCTGCGGCATTGCTCATCACTTTCCTTTTGGGTTTTCTGTGTTGATTTCTCTTTTGCAGCGGTGTTACCTTAAATTTTATTGTTGCAGAGGGTTTCGCCTCTGCGGAGGCGACAAGGGGGCTTTGCGGTCGCCCCCTTGACCCCTTCGCAGCACACGCCCATGTTTCTTGGTTATTTATGTTGCAGGGAGATTCGCACGCAGCGCGACTGATGCGCTCATTCGCCCCGTTTCGGCAGCAGAATCCAAACTTTCGGCATCAGCAGCACCAGCACGAACAGTACCTTGCAGAGCAATCCATAGGCGCCGCTTGCCTGCGCAATCGCGGGAACGCCCAGAATCGGCAGAAAGGCAAGCGCGAACAACACATCCCAGACAATTCCTGCAAGTTTCAGATTACCGTCATAGCCCGTGCGGAATTTCAGTATCGTCAGCACGGCAAAGGCAAGCAGCAGCACGCAGACGGGAATGCAGTACAGCGCGTCTGCATAGACCACGCCGTGTTCCGTGCTGAAATCCATGAAAATCAGAGCCGCCGCAGAGACGCAGAAGCACAGCAAGCCCACAATCGTCATCATCAGCTTATCAAGTGTTTTCATGTTTTTCTCCCTTCTTCTGCTTTTTCAGCATCGTCTCGATATTCTCATTGAGCTTCCCCAGCACCTTCACCGCTTCGGACAGCATCGCGTATTCGCCAAGCGTCGGGTCAACCAGCAGCAGCACGTCCGGGGCGGTGGTCGAGGGCATCAGGCGCTTGTCCGTCATCGCCATCGCGGGAATGAACGCCGCCTGGTCGGGCATGTACTCCGCGTTCAGCTTCATCACGAGGAAGCCGCCGCGCTTGTAGGTCACCAGCGACACGCCAAGCTGATTTGCCAGCACGCGCACCTGCGCAACGTCCAGCAGCGTCTCCACCACCGGTGGCACTTCGCCGAAGCGGTCAAGCAGCTCGTCGGTGATGTCCTCGCGGTCTGCCTGCGTCGTCAGGCTCGCAATCCGCTTGTACATCTCCATCCGCTGCCGGTCGTCGTGTACATAGTCGTCCGGCAGATACGCATCCACCTTGATGTCCACGCGCGTTTCGAGGTGCGGCTTTGCGGGCGGCAGACCCTCCTGCTCCGCGCGCGCCTCCTGAAGCGTCTCCTCCATCAGCTTGCAGTACATGTCGTAGCCGACGGTCGCCAGATGCCCATGCTGTTCCGGCCCCAGAATATTGCCCGCACCGCGGATTTCAAGGTCGCGCATGGCAATACGGAAGCCCGCGCCGAACTCGGTGAACTCCCTGATGGCTTCGAGGCGCTTCTCCGCCGTCTCAGACAAGCTGCGTTCCGGGCGGATGGTGAAGTACGCATACGCCTGACGATTGCTCCGCCCGACGCGCCCGCGCAGCTGATAGAGCTGGCTCAGCCCGAAACGGTCCGCGTCAAAGACAATCAGTGTGTTCGCCGTCGGCACGTCCAAGCCGCTTTCGATGATGGTCGTGCAGAGCAGCACGTCATAGCTGCCGCCGTAGAAGTCCATCATCACGTCCTCCAAGCCGTGTTCGCGCATCTGCCCGTGCGCCACGCCGATGCGCGCTTCCGGCACAAGCTGCTTCAAGCGTTCATAGAACGCGCCGATGGTCTGCACAGAGTTATAGAGGAAGTACACCTGTCCCCCGCGCGACACCTCGCGCAGAATCGCGTCGCGAATCACGCCGTCGTTGTAGTCAATCACGCGCGTCTGCACCGGCAGGCGTTCCTCCGGCGGCGTTTCCAGCACAGACATATCGCGGATGCCGACCATCGACATGTGCAGCGTGCGCGGAATCGGCGTGGCGGAGAGCGTCAGCACATCCACCTGATGCTTCATGTTCTTGATGATTTCCTTATGCTGCACGCCAAATCGCTGCTCTTCGTCCACAATCAGCAGACCGAGGTTCTTGAACTGCACGTCTTTGCCCAGAATGCGGTGCGTACCGACAAGGATGTCGATTTCGCCCTCCTTCACGCGGCGCAGAACGTCCTTGGTTTCCTTCGCCGTGCGGAAGCGGCTCAGCACGTCCACCTTGACCGGGAAGCCCTTGAAGCGCTTCAAGACCGTGTTGTAGTGCTGCTGCGCCAGAATCGTCGTCGGCGCGAGAATCGCAACCTGCTTGGAGTCCATCAGCGCCTTGAACGCCGCGCGCAGGCTGACCTCCGTCTTGCCGTAGCCCACGTCGCCGCACAGCAGCCTGTCCATGTTGCGCGGCGATTCCATGTCCGCCGTAATTTCCTTCACGCTCTGCTCTTGATCCGGGGTCAGCTCGTAGGGGAACATGTCCTCAAACTCGCGCTGCCACGGCGTATCCGCGCTGAACGCAAAGCCCGTCTCCTGCGACCGCCGCGCGTAGAGTTTCACAAGGTCAAACGCCATCTTTTTCAGGCCCTCTTTGACCTTCGCCTTCTGCTTCTGCCAGTCGCCGCCGCCGAGCTTATTGAGCTTCGGGGGATTCGCCGGATTGCCAATGTAGCGCTGCACGCGGCTGAGCGCCTCAATCGGTACATAGAGCTTGTCGCTCCCCTGATATTGGATTTGCAGATAATCCCGGCGCGTGCCGCCGTTTTTCATCTGCGCTGTGCCAAGATAAATGCCGACGCCATGTTCCTCATGCACCACAAAGTCGCCGGGCTTCAGGTCAGTGAACGCCGCAATCTTCTCGCCCGCCGCCTGACGCTTCTTCGCCTTGCGGTAGCCCGTACCGTACACGTCCGTGTCGCTTACGACAATCAGGCGCGCTTCCTCCCAGATGAAGCCGTGCGTCAGCGTGCCTGGCAGCACCTGCACACATTCTTCCGGCAGCTTGTCGATTTTCTCCGCGAACGACGCGGCAACATCGTGTTCTTCCAGCGCCGCCGCCAGTCGCTGACCACGCGCCACGCCGCCGCACAGCACCGCCACGCGGTAGCCCTCGCGCAGCCAGCCGTCACAGTCCTCCGCCAGCGGGCGAATCTGCGATGAATACCCTGCCACGCGCTGCACGCCAAGATCAGCGGCATCCTTGACCGCCACGCCCGCCATGCCCTCCAGAAACTCCGTCACCGCGACCGTCGCATACCCCTGCACATGCCGCAGCAGCGTGTCCCAGTCCATCAGCAGGGTTTCCTGCTCCTTGACGGCTTCGTCGCGGCTCATCGCGCCTTCGAGATCCTCCGCAAAGCCCGCCCGGCGTTCCTCCGCGCGCTTCCTGAGCAGATTCGGGTCGCTCAGCACGACGATTTCCGGCTCGAACCAGTCCAGCACCGTGTAAGTATCGTCCGTCAGCACGGTCAGCCACGCCCGAATGCGCTTGAACGGCAGCCCCTCCGCCAGCATGTCCGCGTCCGCCATCAGTTGGGCGCGGCGGCGTTCCAGTTCCGCCTTGCGCGCGGCAGTCTGCTGCTTTTCGCGAATCTTCGGGGTGATGTTCTTATCGAAGAAGTCCGGCGCGTCCGCGTCATCCTCCGGCAGCGGCGGCAAATCCGAAAAGAGCGTCGAGCTCGCAGGCGTCAGGTCGCCCCCCTGCCGCTCGATGGCGTCCCGCATCCGCCGCGCTGCCTTTTCCGCATCCACCGGTGGAAGCAATACCTCCGTCGCGGGCGTGAGCGTGCATTTCTCCACCGAATCGAGACTGCGCTGGCTGATGCAGTCAAATTCGCGGATGGAGTCCACCTCGTCGTCGAAGAACTCAATGCGCAAACTCTGGCTGCACGCCGGCGGGTACACGTCGATGATGCCGCCGCGCAGGGCACACTGCCCCTTGCCCTCCACCATGCTGACGCGCTCGTAGCCCATGGCGGTCAGGCGGCGGATGAGGTCATTCAGGTCGATTCGGTCGCCGGGAGCAAGGCGAATCGTCTCTTCGCGGAAGCGGTCGGCGCTGCCCATGCGCTGCAAGGCGGCGTCCATACTCGTGCAGAGCAGGCGGATATCCCCCTCCTGCGCCCTTGCCAGCGCTTCCAGCCGCCGCCATGCGCTTTCGTGGCTCGACGCGCCGCGCGTGAGGTCGATTTCGCCGCCCGGCAGGCATGCCACGCCCGTTTCCAGCAGCTGCTGGCCGTCCTCGGCGTCGTGCGCCGCTTTGAGGTCGTTGCCGGAAATCAGCAGCACCTTTTTGCCCGTATCGGCGCAGAGTTTTGACGCGATATACGCCGCCATCGTGTCCGGCAGTCCCGTCACGGCGATGGGCTGTTTGCTTTCCGCTGCTTTCAGCAGCTTGTCATACGCTTTCGACGCAATGCCGGATAATAATGCCTGATTCATATGCGCTCCTTGGGATGAGTCGTGGTACGAAAAATACGCCTGTGCTTACACGGTCTTATTGTATTCCTGCATGGCATGGTCAATACCGTTTTTGACCCAGTCCTCCACGCAGTCCGCCGCGCGCTCGAATGCCTGCTGCATGGCGATTTGCTCTTCGCGGATGGTGTACTTGCTCAACACCCAGTCCGCCAAGTCCCAGCCATCGGGCTTTGCGCCCACGCCGACCCGCACGCGCGGGAAATTCTGCCCCGGCGTATTGGCGATGATGGAGCGCATTCCGTTATGCGTCCCGGCACTGCCGGATTTGCGGACGCGCAGGCGGCTGGCGGGCAAATCAATATCATCATAAATGATAAGCAGATTTTCCAGCGGCACTTTATACCAATTCAGCAGTTCGCTGACGCACTCGCCGGACAGGTTCATAAACGTCTGCGGGGCGCAGAGGACGACGCGCTTGCCGTCCACGGTCGTTTCGGTCAGCAGCCCCTTGCACTTGCTCTTGTTCAGTGTCACGCCCCACTTGCGGCAGAGCATTTCCAGCGTATCGAACCCCGCGTTATGGCGGGTATGGGCGTACTGCGTGCCCGGATTCCCCAGCCCCACGACAATCAGTGTTTCCTTTTCCATGGTGATTCCTCCAAAACAGGTCTTGGCGGAGAGGATATACACCCCCTCCGCTGACATCATATGCCCCCAGAGGCTCTGCCTCTGCAAGGGAGTTCCTCCCTTGACCCTTTCGCGCGATTCAGTTGGCGACATCTGCATAATGTTTTCGCGTGTTTATGCAGGGATTTCGCCTCTGCGGAGGCGACAAGGGGGCAATGGAAACAGACGAAGTCTGCGGTCGCCCCCTTGACCCCTTCGCCTGCACTCTCCCATGCAGCTTGAGCTTTATCGGAGCGTTGTTAGTTAGTGTGCCTTAGGCCTTCAGCCGTTCAACTTCCTCCTGCACCATATCCTTCGTGCAGAAGTTCAGCGGGGAGAAGCGCCCGTCCAGCGCCTTTTCCAGCTTTGCAATCGCCGCTGCCTTGTCGCCCGCTTCCAAGTCATAGCGCGATAGGAACCACAGCGTGTCAATCTGCGAATCCTTCTCCGCGTGCGCCTTCTCGAACCATTCCTTCGCCTTGTCCTTCTCGCCCGTCACGCGGTAATATGCCTGACCCAAGTTGTCCAGGCACACCGGGTCTTCGTCGTCATAGTCCACCGACTCCTGAATGAAGGCGAACATTTTGTCGATGCCCTCCTGCCATTCGCGGTCAATGTCCTCCTGCGTTTTGGCTTTCGGCTGCTCGGCGGCTTCTTCGGCGGATGCTTCCGTTTCCGGCGCTTCGGCGGCTTTCTCCGGTACAGCTTCCGCAACCGGCTTTGCGCCCGAATACTTCTCGACGTACATGTATCCCAGCGTCTGATAGGTCAGACCAATCGGCGCGCGGTTGTGCTGCTTTTCCAGCAGGTGAATCGCCTTGTCCAGCTCGCCCTTCTTCATCAGGCACGCCGCATAATCCACAAAAAGCTGACTCTTCTGGTCGGGCGTGAGGTCAGGGCACTTCTGCGCCTTGATGAGCAGGGGCATCGCCTTGTCGTAGCTGCCCTCGCGAATCAGCAGAATCGCATAGCCCAGCATCGGGCGCGCGGACATCAGCCCCTTGTCAATAGCTTCCTCATAGAGCTTCTTTGCCTGTTCCAGATCGCCTTTCCCGTGCGCGCGCATGGCCTGCTGCGCCTTGATGGTCGCCATGAATCCCATTGTCGTTTCTCCTTCAGCGGTTTTTGGCTGCCTTCTTTTTCAGGCGGTCATACCGATATTGTAGCGCATTTTGCTCCTCTTGTACAGAGGGCGGATCGAATAATGACGGTTCGGCGGACAGCGCCATCGCCCGCCGCGTCATGTCCAGCGCGGACTCGTAGTCCCGCTCGTAATGCTCGTAGTGCTTCGCCAGCTCGATGTAGGGCTTCGTTCCGCCCTCGTGCCGCGCAATCATTCCCAGCCAGACCTTTACCGCCTCGTCTCGCTCGCCGCCCCGGCGGTAGCTCTGCGCAAGACGCTCCTGCCCCTGCGCATGAAGATTGCCGCTCGTCAGCTGATAGCACTTCCGCGCTTCCGGCACATGCTGAAAGCGTTCCAGCGCCACGCCCATTGAGAACACATCCTCGTCGTGCCGCACGTTCTCCGGCGCGCGGTACATTTCCACCATCGCCGTCAGCAGCACGCAGAGGCTCGCCACATCCTGCGCGTTGTGTTCCAGCACGTCCGTCAGCAGGTCAAAATTTCCCGTCTTGAGGTAGTCGAAGAAGCGCTGCGGCACCTGCGCGCCCGGCAAATCATCGAAGCGTGGAATGCCCAGCACGGCTTCTTCCAGCTTGCCCAGATTGCACCGCTGCAGGCGCAGTTTGAACACCCGCCGCGCAATGTGCAATAGGTCAATGTGCGGCTTGTCAAGGCACGAATCATCCATACGGTTCATCAGGAAGCGGTCGCGCAGCAGCGGCACGTCGAACGTCCGTCCGTTGAAGGTGCAGATCGCATCGTAGCCCATCAGCGTATCCGCAATGGATTGCAGCAGAAACTTTTCCTCCGGATAATCGCGCATCACCAGCTGATGAATCTGGAATCCCGAATCCGTCAGGCAGCCCATGCCGACCTCGAACGCGACAGTCCCCGCGCCCATGAACCCGGTGGTTTCGGTGTCCAGATAGAGGATGTTCCGCGGGTCGAGGTCGTCCGGCAGCGTTTCCTGCGTCATCAGGCGAAGGGCAGACAGGTCAAGGTCAAACGCGCCGGGAAATTCGGATAACTCGCGCATTTCCCGCCCGTGGTAGCAGTCCGTGAACTGCTTTTCCGACGCTTTCGGGGGTGATTTCGGCTTTTCAATCGCTTTGAGTTTGTCTCGCAGATTCATTCCGTCAGCGCCTCCAAGAGGGCGATGGCGGTCGCTTTGCCGTCCTCGCCGATTTCGCCCACCGGCCCGACGCACCCCGGACAGCCCTGACGGCACGCGCAGTCCCGCACAACTTGCAGCGCTTGCTCCAGCAGGAGCTTCCGCATCGCATACGCCTTCTGCGCCAGCCCGATGCCGCCGGGGATGTTGTCGTACAGCAGCAGCGTCGGCTTGTCCGTCAGCGGGCTTTTCACCTGATAGACGATTGCAATGTCCTGCGGCGCACACATCAGCGACAGCGGCGCAACAATCCGCAGCAGATTCGCCACGCCCATCATGCCGTTTTTCAGCGTGTCGCTCTCGAACCGTGCCGCCAGCGTATCCGGCAGCGTCCACCACATGGCGGTTGTGTGCATTTCCGTCTCCGGCAGCCGCACATGCCCGAACCCCAGGGTTTCGTGCGTATCGAGCCTAATCTTCTTGAACATCGTCACCAAGGTCGATACGCGGATTTCGCCCAGCGCCGTCAGCCCGCCGTCCTGCTCTTCCTCTTTTTCCTTGTCCAGCAGGGAGAGCGTCACGTTCAAGTTCGCGTCGGTGTAGTACCCCACGTCCACGCGGCGGATGAACGCTTTGCAGGCATCGAAATCCAGCTTTTCCACCTGATACTGCTGCGCCTCGTGCATGTAAATCGCGTTTTCGTGCAGCAGCATCGGCACGGTGTAGCGGTCCATTTCGCCGATGACGCGGTGGTTCGCCGGATCGGTCGTGTCGATGATGACGAAATTCTCCTCCGCCCGCGCCGACCGCAGGGAAATCTCGCTTGCCGGGAAATCCTCCGCCGACCAGTGATACCGCCCGCCGACGTGCCGCAGAATCCCCGCCTCATCAAGGTATTCCAGCAGCTCCGGCGCTCCGGGCGCATTCCCCAAGCCCTCGCCGTCCTCAAACGGCAGCTCAAACGCCGCGCACTTAAAGTGGTTGAGCAGAATATACAAATTATCCGGATTCAGCAGCGCGTTCTCCGGCGAGCGCTTCATCAGATAATCCGGGTGGGACACGATGTACTGGTCAAGCGCCGCCGAGGACGCGACATAGAACACGATGGACGTCCCCTTGCGCCGCCCGGCGCGCCCCGCCTGCTGCCATGCACTCGCGATTGTTCCCGGATAGCCGCACAGCACGCACGCATCCAGCGCGCCGATGTCGATGCCCAGCTCCAGCGCGTTCGTGGACACCACCGCGTCCACCCGTCCCGCGCGAAGTCCGCGTTCAATCTCTCGCCGCTCTGTCGGCAGATACCCGCCGCGATAGCCGCGCACCCGTCCGGCGTTCCCCAGCGGGTCGCGCACCATGTCCTTCAGGTACTTCGTCAGCACCTCAACCGCCAGCCGCGACCGCGCGAACGTAATCGCCTGAATCCCATTCTGCAGCAGCAGCCCCGCAATCCGCCGCGTCTCCTGCAAAACGCCCTTGCGGATGCCCAGCTGCCGATTGACCACCGGCGGATTGTAGAACACGAAGTGCCGCACGCCCATCGGCGCGCCGTTATCATCCACCAGGCTGACCTCGCGCCCCGTCAGCGTTTCCGCCAGTTCCTTCGGGTTCGCAATCGTCGCGCTGCACAGGATGAACTGCGGATGACTGCCGTAGAAATCGCACAAGCGCAGCAGCCGCCGCAGCACGTTCGCCAGATTCGACCCAAAGACGCCGCGATAAGTATGAATTTCATCAATCACGATATACCGCAGGTTCTCAAACAGCTTGACCCACTTCGTGTGGTGCGGCAGAATCCCACTGTGCAGCATATCCGGGTTCGTCACGACGATATGCCCCGCCTGCCGAACCGCCTTTCGCGCCGCGCCGGGCGTATCGCCGTCATAGGTATACGTCTTGATATCAACGCCCATCGCCTCAATCAGCTCATACAGCTCGCTGACCTGATCAGCAGACAGCGCTTTCGTCGGGAAGAGGTACAATGCCCGTGCGTCATCGTTCTGCAAAATGGCAGACAGCACCGGCAGGTTATAGCACATCGTTTTGCCGGAGGCCGTCGGCGTAACAACCACAACATCCCGCCCTGCCAGCACCTCGCGGATTGCGTGCGCCTGATGGCGATACAGCTGATGCACCCCGCGTTTTTCCAGCACAGGAAGCAGCCGCGGATCAAGAGAATCCGGGAACGGCTCATACACCGCCGGACGCGCCGGAAGGACATCCCAACGGACAACATTTTGCATAAACATAGGGTCACTGCGGAGGGATTCCGCCAGCTGGTCAACATTCATAGGAAGCACCTCCCGACAAGGATTGCATTTCCCCCTCATGATAGCAGATTTCTGTTCGCTTGTAAAGGCGAACAGGGAGGGGGATAGGGGAAAAGAAAAAAAGGATAAACACGCGGAAGGACTATGGTAGCGAAGTCAACTCAATCGCGCGAAGGGGTCAAGGGGCAATTGCCCCTTGCAGGGTGCAGGGACAGCGTCCCTGCTGGGGCTTGGGGCAACGCCCCAACTGTTGGTCGTCTGACCTACTCCAAAGGAAAAGTCAAGCATGGCACCTTGGTCGCAGGCAGCGAAGCGTCCCTGCGCACAAACTCCCGCTCCCGCAGGAGCGGAATCCCCCATCCGCGAAAAAAGTCAACTATGGTAGTGTGCGCTGCGAAGGGGTCAAGGGGGCGACCGCAAAGCCCCCTTGTCGCCTCCGCAGAGGCGAAACCCTCTGCAACACAAAAATCAACTTGCTTAAGCAAACATCATTGCCTTTTGCCCCCAAGGAGGATTTTCCCCATGCAAAAAATCCCCCGCCTGTCGCACAACAGACGGAGGAAATTGATGCAAACTCTACTTGAGAAGTGACGGAATCACCCTTGCGGACGATTACGCTTCCTCGTGGGTCTTGGGGAGCGCACGCATCACATTGCCGCTGCGCAGGCAGCGGGTGCAGACGTTCATACGCTTCGCAGAACCGTTGACCACCACGCGGACACTCTGCACGTTGGGCGCCCAGGTACGGTGGGTCTTACGGTTGGAGTGGCTGACGTTGTTGCCGTTCAGCGTACCCTTTTCGCAGATCTCGCAAAACTTACCCATGGAAATCCACCTCCTTGTTGGAGTATGCACACATCAAGCCTTGACAGTATATCATACTCTGCGGCAAAAAGCAAGGGGTTTCCTCAAAAATTCAGCATTTGGAAATCTGTGAGCATGGGATGGTGATTATCGGAGGAACGTGGGCAGCGCGGGTGGTCGGTCGCGCCCATTTGGCGCGACAATGTGCGAGTGGTCGAATGTGCAGCTTGGGGGCGCTCCTGCGGGAGCGCAAAGTTACTGGCAGGGACGCTTCGCTGCCTGCGCCTTTGTTGAGCGCGTTTGGCATACTGGTCACCCGCGGAACAGTTGGGGCGTTGCCCCAAACCCTACCAGAGGCGCCGCCTCTGGACTCCGCAAGGGGCAATTGCCCCTTGACCCCTTCGCGCGATTGAGTTGGCTTCTCTTCCCTGCTTTGCCCGCGTGCTTATTCTTTTTATCCTTTCCCTGCCTTAAATATCCCCCGCGATGTCGATATTTTCACCCTTCAACAGCACCGCTGCGCCCTGTTTCGCTTCCGAGCTATCCGGATGCGCCAGCAGCCACTTATTCCGCGCCCACAGCGTCTTATCCAGCTTATTCGCGCCATCCTCCGGCCGGAAATCCGTATTCGTCTGATCCGGCAGCGCCACCATCACGCGGAAGCCCTTCTTCGCATCCGCATGGCACGGGGCATAGTGCAGCGTCGTCGCGTACACTTCCACCATCACGCCCGCTGGCACCTTGAAGGCCTTCACCCTCGCGGTGTCCAGCTCGCCGTCCTCCAAATCGGACAGCGTCGCCAGCAGCAGAATGAAATCGTCCGTGCCGAGGTTGAACTCGCTGTCCCGGTGGAACTCAAGGCAGTTCAGCTTCGTGTTGTGGCCGTTGCAGTAGCCCAGCTCATAGGGCATACCGCCGTACAGCCCTTCGCCGATTTTCGCGGCGTTCGGCGCGCTGTGCAGCACTTCCACGCGCGGCAGGTACACCACGCCGTCGGTGCAGGGCGTCGTCGCGAGCGCCTTGACGAGCCCTTCCGTCGGATAGCCCTCCACCACGCGGCCGTAGGGCTTGAAAGCCGAATCATAGACAGACAAAATCTCCATGAGAATACGCCTCCTGTTTTTCTCTGCGGAGGATGCTCCGCGTTTTCTTCTCCTTATATTCGCCGTTTTCCGGGAAAATCCTGCTGCATCAGCGAATAATCCCGTCCTCGACTTCCGGCTGATGATACCACGCCTTCGTCAGTGTGTCCTTGTAGTACGGTAGAATGTTGTATTCATACCAATACACTTTGTCACCCTGTGCGGTAATATCCTGCCGGACGCTGAATGAATAGCAGCGATTGTCACGCAAGTGATCCATGTCCGCGGAAATCGCCAGTGCGAGCGCCTTCAGCACCTTCGGGTCGTTCACACGGTCGAAGCCGCGTTCCTCAAATACGAAGCGGTACACGCTGTTCATCGGCTTAAAGAGCACAATGCGCACCTCGTCCCGCCGAATCAGCACGCGGTCAACACAGCAGCGGTTCGCCGTCCGCAGCACGGGATACAGCGCGCGATACAGGTCGGTCGTCCGCGCGCGCTCCACCATTTCCTTCTCCAGTCGATTCCTGCGCCGCTGTGCGTGCAGCAAGGCGACCAGAATGAGCAGCAGCGCCGCTCCCGCCGTCACGATTCCCCAAATCATGTACTTCCGCCCCTCCGCACGATGGTTTTTTTCATCATAGCAGGAATGGCGAAATTTGTCAAGTGGTTGCGCAAAAATGCACAAAGTGGGCATCAATGGCGCAAAAACGGCATCTTGCTGTAACTACTTTGAATTTCTTTCGATTTTTCGTGATTTCGCGATAACTTCATTTATTTCTGCTATTGCTTTTTCAAACCAATTGTGTTATGATATAATAATGAAAGACCACACTACTCGACGTCAAATAACAGGAGGTTGTTCCTTACTATGCTCGCGAATTTGAAGGCACTCCGTACCGCTCAGGGTCTGAGCCAGCGCGCTCTGGCTGATTTCGTTAAGGTCAGCCAGCAGTCCATCAACCAGTATGAGAACCGCGATACCGAGCCGGACATTGCCGTTCTGACCCGCATTGCGGACTACTTCGGCGTGTCCATCGACTATCTTGTCGGTCATGACCCGGCGGCAGGCGAACTCATCCCCACGAACCTGACAGATGCAGAACTCCGCCTCATCCTCAACTTCCGCCAGCTGGATGACGACCAGCAGCGCTCGATGAACCTGCTCGTCATGCAGATGACGAAGGACAACAAGCGCAACGCCAAGCCGCAGGAGTAATTCCCGTTTTTCCGCAGCTTAAACGCAAAAGCACTCGCTTTTGCGCTTTTGCTGTGTCATTACGATGCCGACCGCTGCTCCAGCGACAGTTTATCCGCCAGCATGGCAATGAACTCACCGTTCGTCGGCTTATCCTCCTTCGTTGCTACGCGGCAGCCGAACGCCTTGTTGAGCGTATCAATGCGTCCCCTGCTCCACGCGACCTCAATGGCGTGGCGAATGGCGCGCTCCACCTTGCTGGCGGAAGTGTTGTAGCACTTGCCGATGCTCGGATACAGCTCCTTCGTGATGCGGTTGATCATGTCCGGATTGTCCACCACCATCTTCACCGCCGTCCGCAGGAACTGGTAGCCCTTAATGTGCGCCGGAATCCCGATGGTCAGGAACAGGCTCGCCAGCTTTTCGTCGATGGACAGCGAGCGCGTGCTTGCGTTCAGCGCCGTTCCCAGCGGCACAACGCCCTGCCCGCAGCTTTCCCGGATGCGCGCCGCCAATGACGCCATGTCAAACGGCTTGACCATGTAGAACCGTGCGCCCAGCTGCACCGCGCGCATGATGAAGTCGTCGCGCCCCAGCGCCGATACGACGATAATCTGCGGCGGATTCGCCAGCTGCTGCCGCCGGACTTCCTCCATCAGCGCGAAGCCGTCCATCTGCGGCATGATGAGATCAAGCACCATCACGTCCACGCGCACCTTGCCCAACGCTTCAAGCGCCTCCGCACCGGACGGGCATTCCGCCACCACCTTCATGCCCTCCTGCCGCGCCAGATAGTCGCGCATTCCCCGGCGAAGGTCGCCGTTGTCGTCCACCAGCATAATCCGCATATCACCCATTGTTTTTCCTGCTCCCTTCAAACGCTTTTTTTCGGGACGCTCCGGTGCGCTCCGCCATCTTTCCGGCGTCTTTCGCCTTCCGCGCGTCCTTTCGATGGCATTATAGCACGTTGATTTCCGTTTGTGGGGAATCCGACGAAAGCTCCATTCATTCTCACCATCTTTCAAATTTGATTTGTTATCTATCGTTTTTCCACAGTTTCGTTCACGTTTTCGTGATTTTGCCGGAATAATCAGTGCCTTTTCGACGCATTTTCAGGAATCCCCGGCGCTTTTTGCGGTCAACCAAACCTGTGCAGCACGCAAAAACGCTATTGCGCAAGCGGATTTTCCGAAAACGTTTCGTGCATAAAAAAGCAGAAGCCTGCATCATTTCGGCTTCTGCTTTTCTTTTTTTTGGGAGACAGCATTCTCGTCGCCTCCGCAGGTGCGATTTCCCCATGCGGCGGAGCAAGTCAAGAGACAAAAGCATCTCCCCGCGAAGGGAACGGAAGGGCGACCGCAAAGCCCTGCCTTACGGCTCATACGACCACCGAATCGCATCCACCGTGCCGCTCGTGTTCAGCTCATAATCCAGCTGCCAAATGTGGCTGTCGCCGGTTTCGACGCGGTAGCGGATGATTTTCGTGCCATCCTCCTGCTTGTAGATTTTGCCCTTGTTGAACTCGCTCTCATACAGCCCGCGGTTGCCCGATGGACTTTCCACCTGTCCGAAATCCTTGTAGACGCTGACGACTTCATCCTCCGTGCTGCCAATTTGCGTCTTGCGCGGCGCGGTGAACTCGTCCCGCGTCATGTACAGTTCCACCAGCACATTCGCTGTCCGCAGGCGCGCAAAGCACGCATAGCCCCAGTCGTAAGTGACTTTCTCCATGTCCATGCCGATGGTGTAATTGTACACGGTTTCCGTCGCCGTGCCCTCGCCGCACTTCTGCGTGAAGGCCTCCTTTGTCGTCGTGCCGAGTTTCCAGTCGCCCAATTTGTCATCCACCGTCATCATCGTTTTCATCCACGGCTTCTTGTTGAACTTGTAGCCGACTTCCTTGATGGTGCTGGATTTGCCGTACCCGTTGACGGAAATCGCCTTCAGCGTCACATTGCCGCCCGGCATTTTGATTTTCTCGCCCGTGGTGTACAGCGGGCTGTCCTCGTCTGGTGTTGAGCCGTCGATGGTGTAATAGATGGTGATGGTCTGTGCCACTTCGTCCGTGAGCGTGGCAGCATAGCCGGGGTTCTTCTCCAGCTGGTCTTTCGTCAGCGTGCCGGGGCGCAGGGTGATGCTGATACGCTTGTCGTATGTGTTGGGGGCAAGTGAAACATCCGGCTGCAAGGGCGTTGGCATGTAAATCTGGTAGCTGCCCTTCATCACGTCGCTGACCAAATCACCGTTGACGCTCACTGCCCGCAGCGACCAGTCGCCTTCGCCCAATTCAATCGGTCCGGTGTACAGCGTGCCTTCCTCCGGCAGCTGATTCAGGTCGTTGAACGTGTAGTACACGTCATAATCCTCCGCCACGGCAAAGGTAATCGTCTGCTTGGCGGTGTAGTAGCCCGCTGTAACGCTCGCGCCGGGCGTCGGCGGCAGGATGGACGTGCGCTGTGTGTTGAAGGACGTTACGCCCGTGGCCTTGTAGGCGACTGCCAGCAGCTCCGCCGCTTCCTTCTCGCGCCCCTGCGCCAGATAGATACGCACCTGATTGCGGTAGGCGTCCGACGCACTGGGCACAATGTCGGTGTACAGGTAGGCGTACACTTCTTCCGCCTTGTCCAGCTCGCCATTGGCCTCGTAGGCATTGCCCAGCATCAGCAGACCGGAGACGTTCGCGTTTTCCTTGCCGTCCTGCTCGTTCGCCTTCACAAAGTAGTCAATCGCGCCGCTCAGGTCGCCGTTGTTCATGCGCTCCTCACCAACCTGCCAGAGCGCGGCAGAGTTCGCCTCCCTGCCCATGCGCGCCATCAGCACCTGACCGGGATCTGTCTTTGTCAGGAACATATACGCGCCAAAGGCAAGGCCAATCATCGCCACAACTGCGCAAACCAGCACAACCATCCAGTTCGTGCCTCGCTGCAAATACTTTGCGGAACGCTTCGGGCCTTTCTCGTGTACGCGCGGGGCACGCTTTCCGTAGGCAATCTCCTCCTCCGGCGCATGGCTGGGGTTGAGGATTTCGCTGTCATAGAACGGCTCATCCTCGCCATAGACGCGCTTTTCCGCGTCATGCGGGGCTGCTTCCTGCGGCGCGTCGGGCATGTCCTCCTCCATGGCGCGAGAGGCGTTTCTGCGCCGCCGCTGCTGGGGTTTAGGCGGCTGCGGTGCCTGCTGGTGGGCCGCCAAATGTCTCCCCTGCCGGAAGGAGAGCAGGTCGCTGTCCTCCTGCTTCTCGCCGTCATCGGGCAGATTTACCGGCATCCCGCATCGGGGGCAGCGAACCGCGTCCGACGGCACATAGGCGTGGCAATTGGGGCATAGCATTGTGCTTTTCTCCTTCCATCAGGGGCGATTGTTGATGGTTTGACCGTTGATAACCAAATCAAAGCTGCACTTCAGAAATGCCGCCGCCTGTTCACACATAACGATGCGGCTCATGTAGATTTGCAGGTATTCCATGACCGAAGACGATTCATCCATCGTCAATTCGTGGCGGATGGTACGCTTCACCGGGTCAACAATCACGCGGTTCTCCTGAATGGAGAAGTTCACGCGGTCGTGAATGTCGTTCGGGTCGGGTTTGCCGCCGCGGACGCGCGTTTTGTGCGCATCGGACTTATCGCCCAGCGCCAGCGCCGCCGAAACTGCACTGGAGATGAACCCGCTCTGCTCCTCGTGATTGCCCACCGCGGTGATGATTTCCATCACGTCGTCCATTGCCATGCCTGTCTCGCGCAGGATAGGCAGCAGCAGCACCGCGCCCAGCGGCCCGTGGTCATGCCGATTGACGGAGTTGCCCACGTCATGCACCCACCCGGCAATCGCCGCCAGCTCCACCTCGCGCGGCGAAAAGTTCAGCGCTGCCAGAATGCCCGCCGCCGTCCGGCTGACATAGCTGACGTGGCGTGGGCCGTGCTCGGTGAAGCCCATCGCCGCCAAATAGCGGTTGCCCGCGCTGATGAGCGCCTTGATGTCCTCGTTTTTCTGAATATCTGCCAGTGTTACCATGGATGCTCCTTATACTATTTCAGAATGAGAATGAACCAAGATGCGCCGCGAATTTTTCGTGCTGGCTAACAAGCGTGAAATGCAGCGTAGCAGCGCTACGCTAAATGGAACGACCGGATGCCAGAGCGGAAAAGGCGCAAGCAGATGGTTCAGATGAGTTCGGGAATAGTATTACTGCATCGGCGTGTCATCGTCCCCGTCGTCCATCGGGTGCAGCGCCTCGTATTCCGGGTCGTCGTAGAACTCGCGCTCCGGCGCTTCGCCACCCAGCTCCTCGATGGCGGCACGCAGCTCGATAAAGTCCATGTAGCGGCAGTTTTCCTCGTTCGCGGCGGCGATGAGAATCGGCAGCGCGTGCGGGTCGCCAAGTTTCGCCAGATAGCTCGCGAACAGGGCGCGGCGGTTCGGGTTCTTCTCGAACAGGCGCACCGCCAGCTGATACACGTTCTCGTGGCCGGGGAAGTTCGCCAGCACATCCAAGAGCGCTTCCTGACCGGCTTCGTTCGCCTTGTTCAGGTTTTCCAGCATCGGCTGCAAGGCTTCCTTGCCCATGTCGCGCAGGCTGTCCAGCGCGTTGTCCGCCAAATCATCCTTCATTTCGCGGTTCAGCTGCCACTGGATGTAGAGCATCTTCGGCAAGGTGCTGCCCATGTCGCGAAGAAGTCCGATAGCGGTCATGCGCGCCTCCTCCGGGATGGCGTCGCTTTCGTCGCGCAGGAGGGTCAGCAGGCGCTTCTCGCACGGGCGACCCACCGCCTGAATCTGCTCCATCAGCATATCCGGCACGGGGATGTCCTTCTGGCAGTACTGCACCATCCAGTCCACCAAGTCCTTCGCGTCCTCGAACTGCGTGAAGTACGCACCGGGTGTCACGCCGTCGAGCCACTTCGCGGGCATGTTCAGGAACTCCGTGTACACGCGAGGCAGATCGTCCTCCATCTCGTCGTAGGTCTTATATTCGCCGCGGTGCTCCTTCATCCACTTCGCCGTGAAATCCGCGAACCGCTCGTCAAAATTGATGCACTTCATGCTGTATTCTCCTTATTCCCGCGTTGCTTTTTCCAGCAGCTGCCTGAGTTCCTCCGTCGTGAACTGATACTGCTGATGGCAGAAATGGCAGCCGAGCTCCGCGCCGGTATCCTCGTCGATGATGGTCTGCAATTCCTTGCGCCCCAGCGAAATAAGCGCCTTTTCCATGCGCGCGCGGCTGCATCCGCAGTGATAGCGCAGGGGCGTGCGGTCGAGGACGACCGGCTTCATGCCGCGGAACCAGTCTTCCAGCAGCTGCTCCTTGGGCGCTTCGGTCATTTCGCGGCTGATGTCGGCAAACATCGGGCTGCGTAGTTCAAGCTGCTCAAGCGTTTCCTCCTCGCACCCCGGCATCGGCTGAACGAGCAGTCCACCCGCTTTCAGCACCACGTCGCCATTCACCAGCACGCCCAGCGACACCAGCGACGGCTGCTGCTCGGACACGGTGAAATACTGCGCGAAATCAATGCCAAGTTCGCCGCTGACCAGCTCAATCGTGCCGACATACGGCTCTTTCAGCCCCAAGTCTTTGATAACGGTCATGCGCCCGGTATGCCCGATCGCTCCGCCGACGTCGAGTTTGCCATCCGCGCGCAAGGGGAGTTCGACCCGCGCATCATCCGCGCAGACCTTCACGTCGCCGTGATTCGCCACCGCCACGATGGTTCCCATCGGCCCATCGCCGTGGATATTGACCGTCACGGACTCATTATCGCCCTTCATCATCACGCCAAGCATACTTGTTGCGGTCATCAGCCGCCCCATCGCCGCCGTGCAGACGGGCGTTGCGCCATGAATATCCGCCGCGCGCTGTGCCATCTGCGTCGTTTCGCACATCATCACGCGCACCTGACCATCCATCAGCGTCAGGCGAATCATTTCATCCCCTTGATGCCGTTCTATCATTTCTTCACTCATAACAAGTACCTCCTACCAGAGGCGCTGCCTCTGGACTCCGGCAGGGGCGCTGCCCCTGCACCCTGCAAGGGAGTTCCTCCCTTGACCCTTTTTCGCGATTCAATTGGTGACACTTTCATGCTGTGTCCGCGTGCTTATTGGAAGAACAAAAGGTTCACAAACTAAAAGACTTCCGATAAAGCTCAATAAACATGGAAGTGCGCCGAAGGTTTCCAAAGGGCGATCGCAGACTTTGTCTGTTTTCATTGCCCTTTGGTCGCCTCCGCAGAGGCGATTCCCCCTGCTACATGAAAAATCAAGCAGCACAGATGCCACCTGCGAAGGAAATTCCGCAAAGGAAACCC
>UMLT01039751.1_pt1 | contig 32631 bp, 51 predicted proteins | sample 1966641 | NCBI WGS metagenome assembly UMLT01 (sample SAMEA4836208, study PRJEB28245) | human gut metagenome | biome: gut microbiome; material: fecal sample | place: Denmark | collected 2008 | reverse complement strand
GTTCTTCGGAAGAAGAAGAGGAAGAAGAAGAAGAAGAAGAAGAGGAAGAAGAAGAGGAAGAAGAAGATGAACTGACTGGTGAACAACTAAATGAAATGGATTTTGAGGAACTTGAGGATATTGTAGATGATAAAGATTTAGAAGTTGATCCAGATGATTATGAAGAAGAAGATATTGAAAAATTACGTAAAGCAATAGCTAAGGAATTGGGTATAACTCTTCCTAAAAAAGAAAAAGCAAAAGGTAAAAAGGGTAAAAAATAATCCTAGAAATTAAAGATATTAAGGGAGAAAATTCTCCCTTAATTTAAGTACTCAACTATTAAATTAAGCAGAATAATTATAATTCAATTCAAGAATCAAACAATTTAAAATTTTACAAGTTATGGCAACTAAAAAACCAGCAGCTAATAAAGCTAAAGAAGTAGATGCTGATAAAGCAGCTAAAAAGAAAGCTAGAATGGAAGCTTTAAAAAATCGTCCAGCTGGACAAAGACCTAATTCAAAACAAATTGATGTTATAGATTTGGGAAATGGTCAAGTAATTAAAAATTATGGTTATGCAGTAAAAAATAAAACTGGTTATGTAGGTATCATAATAACTTCAGTTTTATTTAATGGTGACAAGGTAGTATCAAATTCAACTTCTTTTGCTGAAGGAAATTTAACCGTAAAATCCAAAAAAGGACATGGTATTATTTCTTCACCAAAATCCAAAAAAGATAAAGAATTAGATGAAGAAGATCTTTCTGAAGAGTCAGAAGATTAATCTAGTTATATGTTCATATTAATTTTCCTTTTATTCTTTGTGTTCTTAACTTAAGAAGAATAGATTTTGAAACCTTATTATTGTGAAATAATAAGGTTTTTTTAATTATAAAAACTATGAATATAGATAAAGAAGCCATAATATATCTTGCAATATGCAATCAAATAAACATGTATTCAGTATTTTTAGAAAATAATAAAGATACTTTATTAGAAGAAGATATACAGATGACTTTATATATAATAAATGAATCTGAGAAACTAGAAAAAGAATTAAGAGATAAATTTGAAGATATACCAATTCAAAGGCCAAAATGGAATCAAAAATAAAATCTATTATATACAGGATAAATGATATATTCAATACTATCAATGATATTGAATACAAATTAACAACTGTTATTGCTCATGGTGTAAGAGATTCTCTATTAAGAAGATTACCATTATTAAAAAGCAATTTAAATCAATTAATAAATAATCTAGATAAGAAAGTTAATCCTGATATAATAATTATTACTTTCAGATATTTAGATACTCTAGAAACTTGGAGAAGACTATATTGTGGTATATCTGAAGATGATGCTAAGTTTCATTTAGATTATTATCTAAACATGAAAGGTATTAAATATGAAATCCTAGAAATTAAAATTATAAACGCAAAAGATAGTCTTACAAAACTATAATCCTTTAAAATATTAAATTAACAAGTTAAAAATTCAACTATGGCAAAGAAAAAATCAGAAGACATTTATGCTTCAAATAAAGAAGCTTCTAAAAAGAGTCTAAAGGCTTCAGATGAAATGGCTGAATACCTTAAAAAGAATAAGCTTGATCCAAAAAAGGATTGGTCTAAAGACCCAGTTCATGGTAAAAAAATATCTAATTGGATTAAAATAATAAGAATAGGTCAGGAAAAAGCAGAAGAGGTTCCAAATAAACCTCATAAACTGAAAAAACCAAATACTCTTAAAAAAGTAAAAACAGTAAAAAATGCTAACGTTTATAATTATCCGGATATAGATGGTAAACCTATGCCTACTGATATGAAAAAGAAATTTAGGCAAAAAATGAGAAGTTTACTAAAATCAAACATGGATAAAAATAAAGCAGAAAAACAATCGCTTAATTTTGTATTAGATTTTTTCAGCAACAAAGACAAAGTTAAATCAGAGCCCAAAGCAAAAAAGGCAGAAAGCAAAAAAAGTGAAGAAAAATCAGTAGAAAAGAAAAAGATTAAAAAAGTTAAGAAAACTTCTAAAGAAGATTAATCTCTAATCATATAGTCATATAGGTTAATATTTTTTCAGTAACCCAGGTAAAAATTTATACAAATGCTTACCTGGGTTTTTTCATTTGAACCAACTAGGTGAACTTTTTAAATAACCATTGAAAACAATTAATAAATAATTATTATATTTGTATTAAATAAAAATAATATGAAAAAGATAATACAGTTTAAACCCAAAAATATTTCATGGAGCAGTATATTAATCCAAATACTTGATATTAATATACAAGCTATTAATAAAACTCTAGAAGAAGGTAATATTAATAAAAATTGGGGAGATATAATGTTACATTATGGAGTATCAGAAAAATATATAAGAGAATTAGCAAATGATATAATTGATAGATATGATAAAACAAAAGATTTACTCTTGAATAAGAAATTTGAAAAGATAGATAAGGTTTTTATAAATATACCATCTATGTGGTATAATACTTTAAAAAGCACATTATATTATATGGAAGAAGATTTGATAAATAAAGATTCCTATGGAGTATATGATTTATGGAATTTCTTCTTCAATGTTGATATACAAAGAAATGATAATTTGTTTAAACCCCTTAAATTATACTCATATGACAAAAAGGATAGAAATTGAAAATTCAAGCAGAATTAAGGTTATTACTTTTGAAAATGGTAATAATAATTTGGGAACCATGAAAGTAATATTTGTAAAGAAACACTCAACTTATGAATATTATGATGTACCAGAGGATATATATAATACTTTAAAGGTAGCTTCAAAAACTAAGAATAAATCAGTAGGTTCATTATTTAATGAATTGGTAGAAAAAGGTGGTTATAGGTATAAAAAACTTAGTTAATATGAAAGAAGAAGGTTTAGATTATTTATTTGAAATTTTATACAAAGTTTTATTTGGGATTGTAATATTTTGGTTTTCATGTTTTATAATATCCAAATGTACTAGAAAGGAGGTAGTAGAAAACCCAAACAAATGTCATTGGAAAAACATAGATCCAAATAGATCTCCTGGAGATGTAATTTCATATGATTATGAAAATATGACAGTAACTTATAGAGAACCAGGAAAATATAAACCTGAAAATAATAAATATAAAACTCCCACTTCAACTGGAGTAACTATAAAATCAGGAAATGTATCTATAAATACTGGTTTATCTAATGAAGAAATATTAGAACAATTAGATTTAGATTATCATGATGTTAGAGATTATTTGGGAGATGAATTAAGATGAAAAAAACTGATAAAGTATATACTTTAGATCAAGTATTAGAAGCACATAAAAAATGTTGTCCATACTATTCCATACAAATGGAAAAAGGAGAATTATATATGGGAGAACCAATCAAATGTGGTTCAGGAAATATAAAATGCAATGGTAAATGCCATTATATAAGAGAATTTAAAAAACAACTTAAAAATTTAAAATTATGAAAGCAATCAAAGGTACTTACAGAAATGGAAATTATTTTGAATATATGGTTGGGAAAATGACTTATTATATTCAGGGTGAATTATATTGGAATAGAAGCAAAAATAGATTAGAGCATATACATGAAGGAGTAAGAGGTGGAAAATACCTTATATATTGGCTATTCTAGTTGCCAAGAATTTTTTATTAAAAATATTTTAATTAATTGAAAAACTATATTATTTTTGTAATAAATAAAAAGAGATAATTAATAATTAGTATTAACCCACAAACATTAAAAAAATGAAAACAGAAGAAATCACTAACCAAAGTACTAATCAAAATCAAGTACCAGTTAAAAAAGAAACCAAAAAGGCTTTAGAACCAAAGAAAACTGAAGCCAATAAAAAAGAAAAGGTAGTAAAGAAAATCAAAAAACAGGCAGAAGTAAATTTGGTAGAAGAAGTAATTTCTAGAAAGGAAGTAAAATATATTTATCCTGAAGATTGTAAGGATGTTCTTTCAAGAAAGAAATTTAGACAACAGGTAAGAAATAAATTACACCAATTAGAACTTCAAATGTATAGGATACAGGATAAACAATCTACTGAATTTAAGAAAAAAGAAAAAGAATACCTATCATTTAGAAAAAAGAATGTAAAGGAAGGGGCAATAGCATAAATGGAAAATACAATATAATACCTGAGAATAGAAAATGTTCTCAGGTATATTAAAATTAACCTTATTTAATATGAATTATTATGATATATGGATTGCCTGAAAAAGAGTTGCTCAAAACTAATAAGGAATTATTGGAACTTCACAAAAGAGTAATAACCAATTACTTAATTCAAAAGTCCCTAAAAATCAAAAAGAGAAAAAAGTTTTTCATAATATATGACTCATATATCTCAGAAACTAACATAAGAAGGTATTTTTATAGACCAATTAAGTTATTTGTTTATGCTATGATAACAGATAAATTAAAATACATAGAAGATTATGTTAGTTATGAACCCAAAAATAAAAAATATGTACACTGAACTTGTAGGTAGATTAACTTTAGATAAAATCAATGTTACTTTTAAAACTGAGTATCTGGATAATTATCATGAAGGTACTTTAATAGAGGATATCATGGTAAATTATAGTAATCTTTTTTTAAGTTTTAATGCACCTGATTTTGGTATCACTGGTATATTTAAAAGTATTAATAAATTTCAGGAATTAGTTTTTTATCCTGATATAAAAGGGATAAAGGGAAGTGAAATGTTTTTAATAACAGGAATCCCAAAAGGAAGTGATTTATCAAAATTCAGGATATCAGAAAAAAATAAAATTATTTTCCAGGGTTATTGGGAAGATTCTAAAATAGGTTACTTTTATCAAGTAGTAGATATTAACTAATAAATTTATATTATCATGACAACTAAAGATTATATCAAAACTTTTAATTTAGACAAAGAGAATATTGTATTAAACACTGGTGAATTTATAAAGGCGCTAGATTTTGAATTTCTAGAAAAACTTCTGATAGTTAAAAATTTCAGAGAAAATAATAATTTAACTTTCAGTTTCCATATATTTCAGAATTTAGTAAAAGAAATGAACAGAAAATTCTGGGCTATTTCAAATAAAAAGGTAGGGGTTAGTTTTAATGGAAAATTGTACAGTGAATTTTATACTAAAGTAATTCTTAAATATCGACAAAAATATTTTCCTGAAGAACATGAAAAATTATTACAAAGGAAGGCAGCAATTGTTGAAGAATTAAGGATTAAAAAAAGATTACAGAAAAAGTAATTAAGTAAAACAGTTTTTACCGTAAAGTAGTATTTTCTATTTATAGCAAGACTCTTTTAATGTTACACCAAAAGTAGAAAACATGAAAAAGATATTAATTTTTTTAGGTAACTTCCTGATAGATAATTATAATAAGGAAGTAAATATAAGTTTAGATTTTTCTAAGAACAGGATGGATATAAAATTAAAATACAACTTAGATGACCCACCAGATTTAGCATCATTTAGAGATAATATAATATCTCTGGGCTCAGATTTTAAAATCTCATTTAAAGAAATAGAGAATATTATCTTAGTTAACCTTTGTTAGTAAATATATAATTATTATAGGGCCATTTTCCAGTTTTTGGCCCTATTTTTTGTAGTTAAAAAGCTATTGGGCTATTAAGATTTAAACCAAAGTTATTTTGATATGGAAAAAGATTTAAAAATAAGAATTCCAAGACCCTTGGGAATAACACAATTAATGTCAGAATATCATAATACTCATGATAATTCTCTATTAGACAAAATACAATCATTTATTATTCAACAATGGATAATATCTAGTGGCTCAATTTGTGGTATAGATTATGATATAATGGAATTAAGTAATTTTCTTAAATGTAATCCAGATAGGATTAGATTACATATGAAAGAACAAATGCTTAGTACCAAATTATGGGATAGAGAACAACAATCTGAAATGCTTGAATCGATAATGGGTCAACAATTATCCTGGATACTAGAAGATAGGATGGAAGTAGAAGGACAACTAAAATTACTAAAGAAATCACAAAATGGTACTTATAAACCATTTATTAGTTCGGAAGTAAACAAAGTTATAGGGTTAAAATTAAATACTTCTCAAACATTACAATCTGTAATCAAAAGCTTAAATGGTGGTGGCTCAATAAATATATTCAATCAATTTAATCAGCAAAATAATAATGAACCAGTAGGCATAACATTACAGGAGGCATTAGACATAGTTCAAGATGAAAATAGAAAAGTTCTAGAGCAAAAGAAAGAAGTAAAGTATATAGAAGAAAGTTACCCAATAGAACAATTACCAGAAGTAATTGCTACTAAACAAAGCAATATAGATACATCCAAAGAAGGTTTATCATTAAATAGAACAGAATTGAATTCTATTGTTGATAATTATAAAGAAACTACTAACATGTTTGATAAAGAACATCATGAAATGAGAAGAGAAATAGAATTACAAATAGATAAGGATTCAGAAGATCCAGAATTAGAAATTCTATATCCACTATAATATAATGATTTTTTTCATAATTTGTTATAATAACCAACCTTAAATTTAATCAATGTTTTGATTCAAATAACGTGGCCAGATTCATAAACCAAACAGTGAATCTGGCCATTGATTTTTTTATAAATAGATAATATATTTAAAAATAAAAATATTATATTTGTATATAATTAAAAATAAAAATATATGGAAACAAAAGAAATCGTACAAAAAGCAATTAACCAAGTATCTCGATCACTTTTTGATCATCTATGGTCAAAGAGAAAAAATGATTTGACAGTGAAAGATAAGGAATTCATTGATAACTTTAGTGAAAAGTTAGAAGAAGATTTAACTTTAACTTTAGATTATTTAAAGAAAGAGGGTATAGATCCTAGAGATATAGGGATGAAATATATCTTTCATGATAGTGGAAAAGACCAATGTTTATTAAATATAATTTTTCATAGTAAACAGGGTCTAGTAAATAGGGATTTGGTAGTAATTACAATTATGAAAAATCTTATGGAATTCGTTAATAATTTCACTGATGGTGATGGAGTTATAGAAATAATTAGTTTTAAAAAGTTAGAACAAAGAAATTTATTAAGTTTTGAAGTATTATATTCAATATGATGACATTAGAAGAAATAAGTAACAATTTAAGTAGATTATTACAATTAGGTGTAAAACTCTACAATTCAGACCTAAATGAAATTATCCAAGTAAAAAAAGAAAAACCAGTAGGTAGATTCAGAAATGACAATAGACCATCTGGTTATTGGATAATAATAAAGGGTAAAATCTATTATGACTTACGAGAATCATATAGGAGAATATATGTAAAAGATATAAATGATAGATTTCATTTATTATTTAGAGATGAAGAAGATGAAATAAAGATTAATATAGATACAGAAAGTTTAGTCAATAGTAGAATACACTATATGGAAACTTTGCCATTATATGGATCAGTTGATTTAAGTATATATTTAAATACCCTGGTTCTATATAATGATGAGTTATACATTATAAGAAATATAGAAGAGGTAGAATATAAAGATACTAAGGGATATGTATTAATAATAACCAATAATAAATACAGTCATTTATTATACATTGACAAATATGGAAAATCAATGAAAGAACCATTTACTTTAAAATTTATAACAATAATATTATGATTACAGGAGAATTAATTAAAAAGAAAGGCTGGAAGAAATACAGTTCATCAAATGAAGAAATCTTTGAACTAATACAAAATCTTCAATTTCAAAATTGCATCCCAAACAATAAACTTTTCAAAGAAGTACATAAGTATTATCTTAAGTATTCATCTTTATTTGATAATCAATATGGACCTTATTTATTAAGGGCTAAAATATATGGTATAATTATAGATAAGTTTGATTTATATCCCAGAAGTTTTAGTATAATGATTAAAGATATAAATATCTTAACAAGGTATGATAATAATAATTATTTATCAAGAATAAAGAATATACCATGGATATATAATGAGAGATATTATAAATATCTTAGAGATATTGCCAATATTATATATAATAAGGTTAAAGGTTATTTGGATGAAGATCTTCTTAAGTTTCTAGAAGTAAAAAATGTAGAATCATTCTTATTCTATTTATTGTTAATGGCATGGGACGGAGAATTAACTCATGAAGCTGCTGTCAAGTCTGCTAGATATTTAGATTTTATAATAGAGAAATCAGTAAAAGTTAAGGATAATATACATTTAATCAATAATGTAATTAATAGAGAATTAGAAGAACTAAGTTCAGAAAAAATATATTTAAAAACTAAAGAAAATGTTTGGATCTCATAATTCACTTACGGGTTATAAACCCCGTAAGTTTTATCATTGGATATTTTATCCATTTAGTAAATGCCAAGATAAATTAATAGATAAACAAATAGGCAAAGTAATAATATTAGATATTAGAGTTAAAATTATATCTAATAAGAAAAAAGAAACTCTAGAATTAATCCCTTGCCATGGATTATGTGAATATAAAATTAACTTAGATGAAATAATAAAATATTTAAATGAAAAGCATATAATATTTCGAATAGTGCTTGAAGATACATTTGCTTTTTACAGCAAAAAGAACAAAGATATGTACTTCAAATATCTATGTATGAACTTTTCAATGAGTTCATTATGCTATAAAATAATAAGAAAATCAGATTGGTTAGTATATGATAACCCATATTACATAGGACCAAAATTCAAAGAAGTGGATATGTTCCCAAATTTCAGAAAAGCATGGTATCCACCAATCCCAAAGCTATTTCAAAAGAAATATCCTAAGGATAAAGACAAAGAATTAGACCAAACTACAATATATTGGTACGATTTCATATAAATTAATCCAAATGCATATGATACACCAGCTACAATATACATTATTAAACTGGACATCATATGCATTTAACCCTAAACCACTAAGATTAATAAACCATAAAAACACTAAAGCCAAAACACTACTTTAGAACCCACCAAGAATATTTTTAATAAAAAGAATTAATTAATAAAATAAAAATATTATATTTGTATATAATATTAAAAATAAAAATATATGGAAACAAAATCATCTAACCCAACAATTGAATCAGCATATATAATATATGCACAATTCATAGACATCAAGAACCAGGATATCAACCAAAATTTATTCACACCATACTCATACAAGAACAAAAATGGATATCTATACATTGAATCAAATAAAAATTTACCAACAATGATTGGCAATATACTAGGTAAATTAAATCACCTAATTGAAAATCCGGAACAAAACCTAGAAACAATAATAAATACACTAGGTTCCATAACTTTTATCATAGACAATAATATAATGGAATCAATTAATTCCATTTTAATACATGACTCACTAGAAATCATATTTAAATTATTATTCAATACATCCAAGAATCCAATACAAAATAAAATAGGATTACTCGATGACCTAGAAAAAATACAAATTGCACTCCTGAATCAAAACTATTATGATTTACCATATTATTATCAAGAACTTTAAAAAACCAACAAATTATGAAAACAATCAACGAAAAACAATCCAAGAAATTAATCCAAGAATATCCATTCTATTTAATATCATTCCAAGGTGAAAACATTCTAGAAAACTTCAATAACACCTTCCAAGTAAAAGAATCACTAACTGAATCATATTACCTATATACCTATGATTCAGAAGAACTTCTAACCAAAGATCTATTATTACAACTATCCCAATTAAACCTTCTAGAAGGAAACGACGATCAATTCTTCGATTACAATCCTGATAACCTAGAAACCATATTTAATGGTTCCAAACTCCTAACCAATAAATCCCAACAACAAGAAATATTACAAAAACTAGCCAAACTTATAGAAACCTTCTATGAAGAATCAGACAACCAAGAAATGATAGACATATACGCTAAGTTCTATCTACCCATACTAGAATTAAAATACAACATCCAACCCAATCAAAAATAACCCACAAAAAATCCAAAGGGTACCCAATCACAGGTACCCTTTAATTCTATTAAATCAGAATCCCAAATTCCCACCATTCCAAAAAACACAAATAAATAAAAAAACAAATAACCTAACCATCCTGAATCCAGAAAAATAATTTAACCAACCCTTCCCAACCCCCCAAACAAAAAAATAATATTAAAAAAATAATTAACCTAATTATAATAACCCATACATGATATAAATAACATGTTAATAAAATCCTGATTAATTAACCCAATATATTAATCATGATAATTAAAACATGAAATTATAAACCCAATATTTAAATCCCAATAAAGTAACAAGATATTAATTACCAGATAATAAAAACCTAATTAAAAATACAAGATAAAAATATCCTGATTAGAATACCTGATAAATAAAACCAATATAATCCTGATAATATAATAATAAAAAATAAACCAAATATAATATACAATCAAAACCATACAATACATATATCAAAAACATATAGTGCACCCGCTATTGTCCGGTGAGCCCAAAGTATTCTCTGGGCACTGTTTCCACCACCTCTTTTGCTAGTTGGCATTTTCAAAAAATAGGGCCCAAACGCCCCTTTTTGGGCTACTTTTGGGTACCTGAAATTATAAAATCAGGCAGCCCAAACGGTACCTGAAATTGCCTGAAATTATTAAAAAATTGCCTGAAAAATGTATTCAGGATTTAAGTCAGGAAGGAACCAAGGCCCATTATTCAGGATGTGTAAACCAGCTACAACGTGTAGAGGATGTAAGGCCCCTATAAGCCCAAAGGAGTAAAATAATAATATCCTGAAAAGTATCCTGAATCCCAGGCTTTATTTATATTATATATAATATATTGGGTTAATTAATCAGGATAACTAATTCAGGATTTAAATATCAGGATGAATTATCTAGTTCTTTTATCAGGTTGCTAAAACATGATTCTAAATCTAGTTTATATTATCATGTATTTATATCAGGTAATAAATAACAGGTTTTATTTATCTAGTTATATTATATATAATAATAACAGGTTACTAATTCAGGATAAATTAATCAGGATCTGGTAAGGCCCGTTATGGGTAGCCCAGAAGGCAATTTTTAATATCCTGATATTTAAAACATGATACTAATCCTGAATAGTTTTTATTATCATGTATATATAATATATTATAATAGGTTTAACTAATCAGGTTAAAAAATAACAGGATATTCTAATCAGGACACTTTATCAGGTTCTAAATTGGGTTATTCTTAACATGTTATTTATATCAGGTTAATTAAAACAGGTTCCTGAAGGTTCTTAATTTATTATATTATATAATATATTGGTTAAAATTATCAGGATTCCAAATCAGGATAAATTAAACAGGTAATTTTATCATGTATTATTTATCATGTTTACCAATTAGGATTAATTTATCATGTTCCTAAATGTTTATTTATATTATAATATATGGGTTAATTCAGGTTCAGGATAGGCCCACAGGAAATTATTCTAGAGAACCAATTATTCTAACCTGATAAATTAAACATGATAAATACTGATAATATCTTGAATGGTTTTAATCATGTAATAATAACAAGATAATTAATCAGGTAAATTAAATCAGGATTCTAAATCAGGTTAAAATTTTAATACCTGTTCAGGTGCCTCAGAAATATTTATATTAATATTATATTATATAATAAATAAATATTATATTTGTATTGAATTAAAAAATAAAATTATGAAAACAATAATCACCTTCAAACCAATTCAGGAATTAACCAATTCCCAAGTTATTATATATAATGGTTTTATTAATAACGAATGTATTGAATATTTTCTCAAAGAGGTCGAAAGATTATATAATAAGGAAACTAGGGATAATATTCTTAAGAATCCTGAAGATTATAATTTTAATTTTCTGGTTTATTATCCCTTGCCTGATATATATGAGGATTTAACTTTAGAGGGTTTATATTTATTACAGGAATTAAGTTTAGAGTATTAATTTAAAAAATTTAAGGTTATGGTAGAAGTATTTTTTATTCCGGACAACGAACAGGATGTTAATTATTTTAAGTGGACAGAAGATAATACATTCAGGGAAGAATTTTGCATTGAACTAATGAATAGTTTAGTTAAGAAATATGGCAAGAAGGTTATATTTGATATTTTGGAAAATCCTGAAAAAATGAAGGAAAGGTTCAGGATAATTTTTACGGATCCAGTTAATTTTGGTAAAGGATACCATGATACAACCGATGATTGTTACAGGAGAATTATAGATTTCTTGGATGAACATAAAAAGATAGAAACTACGATAATGATAAAAGTTCAGGATAAAGTTAGTGGTAAATTTTTATACTTAGTTCATAATAAATCCTGACTTGACTATTATAATCCATATAACATATAAAATTACTCATAATAATTGTTATCATCAGGGACTTAAAGGTACGGGATGTATATTTAGGTCCCATTTTTGTGTGTTGCTTGAATTGATAATTTGCTTGAATTGATAGGCAATAAAATAATTTAATTATTATGTTTATTAATCATGTTATTATAAGGGCCCAAAAGCTTAATAATATTAAAGCCTTATATCATTCATAGAATTTGGTATGCTTAAAAGATAAATAAATTATTCTTAAACTAAAAATAATTCTCTAGAGGTATATATTAAGTTATCTTATAATATATTTATATACGCAACAAAGAGGAAGTGAGTTAAAAGTATAGGCCATCTATGGGCTCTTTCAAGGAGCCTTTTAGTTTTGGCCTTTATGGCCAATCATGAATATTAAGTTAGCTACAATGGGCGAATATTTATTGGCCATTATAGGCACAAAGGATTCAGGGAGAAAAAGGTTAATTTGGGTATCAGGCATTAGTATCAGTGAGGCCCAGAAAAAATACCCATCGACAATGACCACTTTTAAAGTAAGCCCAATATACCCTTGGAGGTAACCCATGGGAGTTTGGTTTTAAATTATATTAAGATATTTTTTGTTATTATGTATTGTATATATAATGATTATTTCTATATACATATATTATATATACGTAAATAATCAATTAAATTATATTCACTTTTTTAAAGTTATTTTTCAGTGAAAAAATTTTTTTATAAGAAAAAGTATAGTATCTTTGTAATGTAAACAAAAGGAAAGAAGATTTTTCTAATAAGTCTAAAAAATTTATTCTTTTTTCTTTATTTTATTTTCCAAAATTTTTTAGCAAAATATTATGAGTAATTTAGAAAAAATTTTTGCAATCGGTAACGAAACAATCCAAAAAGAAATTTCTTTTAATCGTGCAACAATTTACAAAAAAGAATTATTTGAGGGAAAAACAGACAAAGAAAAAAAATCAATCAGAATTAAATTAAGAAAAAAAAGAGATGCATTTCTTTCTACTTTTTTAGTTGTTGAAAAAGATAAAAACAAATTAGAAGCACTTAAAAAAGATTGGAAAGAATACGCAAAATTAGTCTATAATAATATTGAAATTATTATGGATAACAACACAAATAAAGAAAGTGTACAATTAATTAAACGATTCGTTTCAGTAATGAACAAATAAAAAAAGGGGAAATTTCCCCTTTTTAGAAAATTAAATTAATAAACAAAAAATAAAAGAAAATGGAAAAAGAAATTTTAATTTTTGGAAAAAGTAATAATAAATTGGAATTAATTGTACGTTATTATTTTGATGATGTAATAAGACCATTTAATCAAAAAGTATTTGAAACAGTATATCAAAAATACAAACAATTTTTTGATAAAATGGAATTCTTTGAATATAAAAACGGAATTGATTTTTATTTGAATGTAGATGAAATAAAAAAAATAGTAAACATAGATAATAACGTTTGCTTTCAATTTATCAAAAAAATAATGAATCACTTTTCATTTAGTATTAATAATATAAATAGTCATTCCTTTATTGGACAAAAACAAATGAATATTTCATTTGATTTGGATAATAGAATAGACATATTATTTGATGAAAAAGGAAATCTAATTGAAGAAAAATTAAACGAATTTATCAATAAATTTCAATTCAATTTTAATATTGATAATGAAATTAAAAGTATTAATTATTTATGTGGATTGGTTAATGAAGGATTATTTTATGATAAATATAATGTTATGATTGACTTTGATAAAAAAAATAATTTATTTGATTTGATTTTTAAACAATTAAATAAAAAAATTGAGTGGTTATAAAAATAATTTAATAAAAGGGGACTAATAATTGTCCCCTATTTTTTTATTTGAAGTTTTAAATTAAAAGACACCGTACCCCCTATTTACTGCACCAGGTTTTTTTGGGCTATATGTAATGGGCACCTAATATTGTTTCAGGTACAGATTGATATCTTTAATACCCAATAAATTACTTCCATAAACTACAGCCATATTCCTATCTATAAAGAAATGTATGCCATTTGAAAATTTATTCCATCTATTTTTATCAAAGCCTTTTACTTCAACTATTTCACCCACTTTGTATATAAAGGTTTTATCATGATTGGAACATATTTCTGTTATATCAGCTATACTTCCATTCAGATTTTGTATTTCTAGTACTTCTGCTTTTGAACATCTACATATTATATTTGTTGATGAACTTCTTTCTGAATCTTCAGGTATTTTTAATTTGATTATGTATTTATCAATTCTTTTCCATCCCATAAAACTTCCTTCAGATGGGCATTGTAATGACAGGAAGGTTGTATATATGGAATACTTAATATTCTCTAAATTAGCACCATTTAGGTTAGCACAATTTAAATTAGCATTACTTAGATTGGCTCCTTTTAGATTGGCATTTTCTAGGTTAATTCCCTTTAGGTCGGATTCATTAAAGTCAACATCTTCTAGGTTAGCATTTCTGAAATCTGAGTATCTTAGATTTGTTTCTCTGAGATCTGCTCCTTTAAGGTTGATTTCTTTTAGATTTATTCCTTCTAGGTTAGCTTTTTTTAAGTCTGAATATTCTAAATTGATGCCTTCTAAATAAGCTTCTAGTAAAGTATCTTTGATTGTGTTGTTCTCTTTCTCAAAAGAAAATAGAATCTCACCAAAGATTGATTTTATTTCTATATTCATGAATATGGTTTTATTTAATTCCTTTAAATTTCTTTCTGTCCATTTTTTAATATTATTTCATCATTAATAATATAAAAATTTGATTTCTCCCAATGTTCATAATATTTACCTATTGGACATTCTGGATTAGTTGAAGATATTACAGTACCTTTAAAAGAATCACCACAATCAGTTGATGCTAAAACAATTATAGCATAATATGGGCTATGAACTAATATTGGTACATCATAGGGTTGTACTTCTTCATTTAAAATTTCTGGGTTTATTTTTACTTGTATCATTTTCTAATATTTTATTCATTTGACAATATTACCTTACCATTAAAAAGGTGAAAAAAATTTTTATCCCAATCGATATCATAAAAGCCAATTTCGTATTCATTATTCTTTGAATAACATACTGTACCAGCCATATTACTTGAGTTCGGTATATTTATAGCTAAAATAATAACCGTATTATCATTATTAGTGTATAATTGGGGTTTTGTGTTGTCTTTTTGTTCTACTATTTCTACTTTCATGATGGTTATTCTTTAGTCTTATTTTCTAATAGGGATAATTCTTCAGTATTTGGTGATGAAATTGCCATACTATCGATATCTATGAGGACATTTTCTGATAACCAATAATTGGTTACTTTATTGGATAAATCTACTAATACTGCCTTACTTAATTTAACAAAAGTATTAGAGTTGTCAGTACAGAAATCTTCTATAATGCCTAAAATTACATTACTAGAAATGGGACTTTTTATTTTTACTTTTATCCCTGATGATAATTTTAAAAATGACTGGTTCATAAGATTAAGTTTTTTATTAATTCATATCTATATATGATATTGGGAAGTCAGTTTGGTGAAAAACAAAAAAACTAGGACCCATGGTTGAATCCTAGTTATTAAAAATAAATATATAAACTGGATAAAAGAAGAAATTTAATTTATTATAGTGAATTCTAGAAAATAGGAATCTTCTAATATAACAATTTTTATTATATTAATATAATTCTTTACTGGAATATCATTATTATAGGTTAAAATATAAGGTTTATTTACTCCAAATATTCTACTTTCTTCTACTGAATTGAATTTAATCTTTATAAACTTAGAATTCCTATTTAATTTAACTATCTCAATCATAATATTAAGGTATTAATTCTATATCCAACAATAATTTACAACATGTTTGTGGTATACTTACATTTGATTCTACCCAAGTATCACTACCTGCTAAAACTGTAGTTGAAACATGCCAATCTTCAAGTTTAGTATAACCACCATTTGAATCTACTGAGTAAAGTATACAATAGGTACTACTAAATGGTTGATTATTATCTGCTCTATAAACTACCTGTGAAGATATCATCCTAAAACTTGGTATAATAAGATTACCTCTATTAATCAGGGAATCATCATAGGTGATTCCCCATTGTTCTGAATGAGAATCTCCATCTTCTTTAGTAAATTGAATATAGGGTCTATTGAAATTACCATCAGAAGCTGTTGAACCATTTTTACGTATAGAAGCTGTTAAATTATAGTTAGCAGGTGATGTATTATTTATACCAATACCATTAGTTGAGATTAAACATTCAACAGTATTCATAAAACATGAAGTTACAATAGAATATTCTACTACTATTATAGGTCTACCTTGTAAGATTTCACCTGAAAATTCATATTCTTCATTTATAGAATAAACATTTTCTTGTACATTCACAGTTTTGGTATCAACTAAGTATGTACTATTATTTGGGTCATCTTGAGAATTTTTTGCATATATTTTTCTTATATATGAAGTAATAAAATATGCATAACTATCATCTGCAGTTTGAAGAGTTATATTACCAGTATTCAGTTGTACCTTCATATTTTGCTTATCAGTATAAGTTTTTACTACTCCTGACATAGCTGAAGTTTGATTAGTATTCTGGTTAAGTTGCATACTCATCTGAATCTGGTCAGTATCCTTATTAGTATTTGGTATAAAGTTGAATGATAAGTTACCAGAGTTTTGAAATTTTTCGTTATATGCATCAGTTTTAAATATTACGTTTGTAATATTTATTTCATATTTTTCTAAGCTTGATGCTGCTTGTTGTTGACTAAAAAATCTAGTGCTCATAATTAATTCTGTATTAAAATATCTATGTGACAAACAATAATTTTTAAATCTTCTTCTGATAAAGTTTTACTACCAGTTACACCTTCTGTTGGAAAATACATACCAGGTGTTATCCCATCTTCATCCATATAAACCAAATCACCATCACCAGTATATATATCAAATGGGTTAGTTAAAGTATTATCTTTAAAACCTTGGATAAGTAAATTATATTTATTAGGTTGAGTTCCAGATTCACCATCAGTATTTAAACATCCAGTAACCTTAACAGTAAAATCAATACTACTGCTAGTTGTATATTCTATTGGTTCAATTTCCTGATTTGTTTCATAATAATTTCTACCAGGTCTAAATGTATTAGCTATATTATACATTTCTGAATTAATGGTTCCCAACATGGTAACATTAACATTGTTCTGTAGATTACCAACATTTTCAAATACTAATTCAATTTTTAGTTGGTCTATCCCTTTTATTGGGATATTACCTTTTCTGTTTTGAGCATAAAAAATTGTGTTCATAGGCCTAAAAAATTTTAAGTTATTATAATAACTTAAAAGAATAGTAACCTCAAGGGATTTTAATTAAAAAATTTTGAAAAGGTTTATTTTTAAATTACCCTTTATGATACCAGCTCTATATAAATGCATTAAATCATTGAGTTTATTTACTATGGTTTGTAATAATGAATAACTAAGATTTGCTTTTGGTGAATTAAATTCTAAACATTGGTATTCATAATTATTAAAAATTCCCAGTATAGGGTATTTTCTAGTAACTTTTACATTTATAACATTATAAATCCCTTGTTTATTTAAACAAAATACTATGTTATTCTCTTTTAAATCTATATTTATACCCTTAGGATATTCTATACATTCCAAATATAAATAATCTGTTCTTTTCATAATGATTTTTTATAATCTTATTGATGATTCTACTGTCATTTGTGTTTTTAACACAAAAAAAAACTTCCAACCTTTTCCCAAAGACTGGAAGCCATAAAATATATATGAGATTTAGTGGTGTCATTGGATATAAAAAGTATGGTTTAGAAAAGTTGTAACATTATCTCATATATATTTTTAGCGACATAAATAAACGTACTTATTATAAAATCACTAACCTATAATTTGACAAATTATAATAGTATTTTGGGTTATATTTTTCTAAAAATTCTGGAAACTAAAAATTTTATACCCAAAAATAATAAACCTATGATGAATATTGGTGATAATAACCATATTATAGTTAATACTGATATATGTTTCCACGAATAGGTATTAACCATTTTAGTATCCATTATAGTTTGGTCTACAAACCATGTAAATAATAAACCAATTACATATAATATTATAAGTATAGGGCACATAATGTTATTATTAATGTTAATAAAGCAAATGTAAATATGAATTTTCCTAACCTACCAGTATATTCTTTACCATATTCTTCTTTCATAACTTTATGATAAGCAAGAATATTGCTTGAATTTTTCATGAAAGGTGATATAATCCATCTACCAACTATGTGGAATAATAATAATGTCCTGATAAACATAATTTTTTAAATTTTTAAAGGTGTTTTTTACTCAAAATATTCAACTTTTTATATATTTTGATAGTTTTTTCCTTTGAAAGTGATGTATATTTCTTACTAAATTCATCTAAAAGTTTAGGAATTGCAGATTTTGCTACTAAAAATTGATATTCTTCTTCTATAAATGGCTTAACAATGAACTTATTACTACCTATAACATTAAAATTCTTGTCAATTTTAAAGCCATTACTCAGTATATACTGACCTTTTTCAGCTTTTTCAATCAATGCTTTTTCAAAAAAAGCATAACCAGTAACTAAAACAGCATCTCCTTCATTTAATTTCATATCCTAGATAATTTTTTGAGTTAAATTTTTATATGGAATGATAGTATTTACCAAATCAAAGGTGTATTTTATAAAAAATATTCACTAGATAGTAAAAAAACATATGATTTTTCAGTAAAAAATCAACAGTATTGAGTTTCCTTCGCATATATACGCATTTATTATTAATTTTTAATTATAATAAAGGATATAATTAAATAGAATACTCTAATAGAGTATTCTATTTATATGCACGCAATAAAAATAAATCAATACCGTGTCAATAAATATAACTTATACCTTCTAAAAAGGTAAATAAGTTATATTCAAATTTACCTATTTTTAGTTTAGAAGGTAATAAGGAGTTAAAAACAAAAGAGAATATAAAAATCATAAGCCTTATAATTCTAGTTTAAACTATTGTATCTTGAATTACCAAAAAAAACCAAATGTTTATGACAAGGAATTTTAGAAAAAATACAAAATGCTTAACTTCACCAGAAGAATTAAATGAAGTATTCAGTACAGTTAGTTCTTGTAAACCCATATCTGAATTTTATGAGACCAATTTTCAATATGTTTTGAAAGTTAAGTTACCCAAAAGAGATTTATCTAGTAAAAGAAGAAGTAAACTCAAAAAACTGGTAATATGAATTTCAAAAGTTTCTTCTTAGGTATCGTATTTTCATTGATTGTATTTTTAGTAATCCTGATTTTTAAAAAATCAAAACATAACAATGAATCAGATATAACAAAAACTGATACAGTGTTTATCAATAAACCAATTGAACTTGAACCTGAATTCAAATTTATAGAAGTTCCATATTTGGTTACTAAATATCTTCCAAGTGATACAGTAAAAATTTCAAAAGTTGAAATTAAAACTGATACTTTAAGATTATACTATCAGGATTCAACTTATCTAGATATTTCATCATTGTTTTTAACTCAATATCCTAAAACTGATAGGTTACTTCAGATGTTACTAGATAACGACAATCTAAAACTAAATTTACAAAATACCAAAGGAGAAGTTTATTCAAAGGAGTTTAAGATAAATCTGAATTCATATTCATATAATTATGTTAATAACAAATTAACCTCAAAGAAAGTATCTTTTTATAAAAAATTTGATTTTTTCACTGAATTAACAGTAAGACCATTCAATAATTTATGGGATTTGGATTTAGGATTAGAATACAAGACTAATAAATTTAATTATACATTGGGGTTAAATGGATTTTATTATCCAAATCAGAAAAAGAATTTTGGTTCTGATTTATTTTTAAGGGTACGGTATAAGTTTTAATTATGGCAAGAAGAATCTTAAAAGAAGAAAATAAAAAATTAACCTCAGAAGAAATTAGAATTCTAGCTAAAGTATCTAAGGATGTATTTTACTTTTCAAATTTCATATATGTAGTAAATCCTGTATTGGGTAGAGTACAATTTGATTTATATCCTTATCAAAAATCAGTATTATATCAGTTCTTAAAAGAAAGGTTTAATATTATTTTAAAATTTAGACAAGCTGGTATAACTGAATTAATATCTATGTATTGTTTATGGTTATGTATGTATCACCCAAATAAAAAAGTAAACATTATTTCCATAAAAGATACAGTAGCAAAAAAGGTCCTAAAGAAAATAAAATTTATGTATAAAAATCTACCTTGGTATTTACAAACCCCAATAGTAAATGGTAGATTTGGAGAATATGGTTCAGCTTCTACTATGGAATTCTCAAATGGTTCTATAATAGAATCTATCCCAACATCAGATCAAGCAGGACGTTCAGAATCACTTTCTTTATTAGTAATTGATGAGGCAGCTATAGTAAGATGGGCAGCTACTATTTGGGCTGCAGCTTTTCCAACAGTTTCAACTGGAGGCTCAGCTATCATAAATAGCTGTGTTTCTGGTAATACAAAAATTATTACTGATAAGGGTTTATTAAAAATAAAAAATATATGTCCAAGTAAACCTAAATCAGCAGTTGATTTATCATTTGTAAGTAATCTAAGAGTATTAACTCATAAAGGTGAATGGAAAAGAATTGTAGCTGCAGTAAATAAAGGTAGATTAGAAACCTGGAAAATCCAAACTGAATTTGGTACTACATTAAAATGTACTCCTGACCATAAATTATATACTCTAAATGGTTTTATGTCAGTAAGAGATATAATCGAAAAAGATGAACAGGTAATTTTGTATAAAACTGGTTTATCAGAATTAATTGAACCTCCCAAAATTAAATGGCCAGAAAAAGAAATATGGAAATTTGTAAAGGGTTATGATAATTATCAAATATCAAATAGAGGTGAATTAAAATTTCTTAGAGGTGGTAAGTGGTACAAGAAAAATCTTAGACCAAATGATAGTGGTTATATAAGAGTGATACTTCATAGTGGTAAAGGTAGATCAAAACATTTTAGAATGGCTGATCTAGTTTTATCACATTTTACTGATTTTAAAGTTGGTAAAAATCAAGTGATAGATCATATAGATTGTGTACCATATCATAATTGGGTAACTAATTTAAGAGTTATTTCTAGAAAAGAAAATACTAGAAGAGCTAGTTTATATTCTTATGGACTTAAATTAGGTACTAGAACTGGTAAAGGTTTTACTGATTTAGATTCAGTAGCTGTTGTTTTAAAAGGCATAGAATCTGGTGAAATATCTGAAAAAGGTATAAATGGTTTTATAAGAAATAATCCTGTATTCAGTAACATGTCACAAAAGAGTTCCAGGAATTATATAAATAAAACCATAAGTGGAGAAAGGGGCAATCAAGTAAAACTTTCAAAATTAAAAGTTCTAAGAAAATTTAAAACTAATATTTATGATATCACAGTAGAAGATCATCATAGCTATATTACTTATAACTATAATAAAAACAGAAAAAACCAAGAAGAGTATAATTTTATTAATAAAAATACTCCATATGGAACAGGAGGGTTCTACCACTCAACATGGGTAGATGCTATATCTGGATTAAATGGTTTTAATCCTTTAAGGTTATATTGGAGGATGCATCCTGATAGAGATGATGAATGGTACCAAAAAATGTCATCTGCTCTTGGACCTAAGAGAACAGCTCAAGAAATTGATGGTGACTTCCTTTCTTCTGGTAATACAGTATTTGACTTATCAGATATAAAAGCTATAGAAGATACATTATCTGATTATCCAGTACTCAAATCAAGATTCAATGGTCAGTATAAAGAATTTACTGATCCAAGAGATGAAGAATATTTTATTGGTGCTGACTGTGCAACTGGTAGAGGTACTGACTATTCATCATTTACTTGTATGAATAAACAAGGAGAAGAGGTAGCAGTATTTAAAGGAAAGATACCTTTGGATAAATATGCTAAACTTTTAGGTGATACAGGTGAAAAATTCAATTATGCTAAGATAGCACCGGAAACCAATGATATTGGAGCTGCAGTAACTATAATGTTACAAGATGAAGGCTATCCAAATTTATACTACTATTCTAAATTATTTAAAAAGAAGGGTAAAAGTAAACCTGAACAGGAATTGGTTCCAGGATGGTTGACTACTTCTAAGAACCGTTCAGTAATAATTGAGGGTTTAGAAAAGGATATTAGGGAAGATTCTTTAATAATAAAGGACCCATTTTTTGTTCAGGAAGCTTATACCTTTATTTATGATAGTTCAGGTAGACCTATTGCTATGGGTAAACATAATAGAAATAATTCATCAGTAGATATAGATCTTGAAGGTGAAACTTATTCAGATGATGATATATTTGGAAAAGCAATATGTAATCATATAAGAAAAAATTCTCAAAATCAAACAGTTATTTTACCACAATAAATCAAATTAACATGTCTATATGGAATCCAGCTAGTTGGTTTAATAGAAAAAAACCAATTACAGTAGAGGAAAATAAGGCAAAAAATGATGATAAAACTACATCTTTATCTCCTGGAAGGGTTTCAGAACCAGATGTTATAGGTTACAATTATATTTCTAACCTAAAGGATATAAAGAATTTAGTACCACCATCATTTAGAACTGAACTTATCCCATTAATAAGGGATCTCTACAAAATTAATCCAGATGTAAGTATAGCTTTGGAAGATATGTTTAAATTGGCCAATACTGGTCATACCATATCATTTCCAAATAATACTCCAGAAGAAGCTAATGAAATGAGAAAACATTTAAAGGATGTTTCAGAAAAATGGAGTACATATACTGCTGGTATTGATGGTTTAGTAAATAAATTCATAGTTCAATGTTTAGTAGGTGGAGCTATTTCTATAGAAGCTGTACCAAATAATAAACTAGATGGTTTATCTACTATTCTTTTGGTAAATCCAGAAGAAATAATATTCAAAAGATTAAATGATGGTGTATATCACCCTTATCAAAGAAATCCAAATCCCATAATAAATCATAAAAAAGATTTTATAAAGCTGAATACGGAAACATATTGCTATGTTAGTATGTATAATGATACTGATGAACCCTATGGAGTACCTATTTTCATGGCAGCTTTAGATTCATTAAAAGGACAACATGATATGAAAGTTAATATTAAACATATCATGGAATTAATGGGGTTAGTTGGTTTTCTTGAAGCTAAAATACAAAAACCCACTAGAAAAGCATCTGAATCTGATAGAGCTTATGAAGATAGACTATTAGGAATGCTTAGAAAATTGAAGCAAAATTTGATGGGTGGTTTAAAGGATGGAGTAGTAACAGGATTTATTGATGACCATGAATTTAAATTAAATTCTACTACACAATCTTTACAGAATATAGGAATCCCATGGAATATGAATCAACAATCAGTAGCTAATGGTCTAGGTGTAAATGGTACTTTAATTGGTGTATCATCTACTACTACTGAGGGTGGAACTGGTATATTATTATCTAAGATGATATCCCAGTTAAAAAATATACAAATGTTATGTAGTTATGTATTAAAATTTATTTATACTCTAGAATTAAGACTAGCAGGTTATAATAATAAAGGTATAAAGATAGATTTTTCTACATCAACTATTTCAGATGAAGTTAAGGTTCAACAGGGTCTAGAGTATAAAATAAGAAATCTAACTGCTCTATATAATCAAGGTATAATAAGTCAAGAACAATATGCTTGGTTAATGGGTTATGAAAAACCCGATAAAAGTGAACCAAGACAAATTGAATCAGATGTTAATAATGGGGTATCCTCACCAGAAGAAGATGCTAAAAAACGTAAAAGGGAAGATGATAAGGATACTTCTGATAGAAAAACCAGAGATAAAAATAACCCATCACCCAAAAGAAAAGATCAGGATTCTAAACCTAGATAAATATGAAAAATAAAAAAGGAAATAAGGATATTATGGTAGTATGTGGGGGTCATAGTATTATGACTTCCAATATTGGTATAGATGATACCAATAAATTTTCTACCATATATTCCGAAAGTTTAAAGAGTAAAAATATACATACTGAACAGTATGGATTATTTGGTAATAATCTTAATTACCATACATTTTACCCAGATGTAAATGTAAAACAATTTAATCCAGATGAGGATGAATTTATTGAACCAGTATTTAGATTACTATCAAATTGTATAGTATCTAAAAATTGGGCTCCAACTGAATTTCCTGAATATGTTCTAAAGGAATCAATGAATCTTTTAGTTGGACAAACGGTAAATTGTGATCATGAGGATGATGTGGGTAATGCTATAGGTTCAGTAAAATCTGTTTATTGGCAAGATTCATATGTAGATGAAGAAACTGGTATAACAATTCCTGGTGGTATAAATGGTGTATTAAAAATTGATGGTGTAAGTAATCCAAGAATTGCTAGAGGTATAAATATGGATCCACCATCCATACATTCTAATTCAGTTACAGTAGTATTTTATTGGGAACCATCTCATCAGTTTAATGAACCATATGAATTTTATGAAAAATTGGGTACTTATGATGAAAATGGCCAATTAATTAGAAGAATAGTTACTAAAATTGTGGCTTATAAAGAAACTTCTTTAGTTTCACATGGTGCTGATCCATTTGCTCAATTAATAAAGGATAATAAAATAATAAATCCAATTTATGCAGATTCTGTTTATTCTTCATTTTCTGAAAAAGATGATATTATAAATCATATATCATTATATGATTTCAAGATAAATCAGGAAATTGATATAATGTGCAATACCAGTAAAATTAATAATGAAGGACCATATAATTTTGGTGAAAGCAAAAATAAAGTTAATACAAACAAGATGAATGAATTAGAAAAATTCTTTGAGCAACTCTTTGGACAGAATATGCTCAGCTTAGCTGAGGGTTCTAAACCTAATTCTGAGCTTGCTCTTTCTCAGGTTAAAAATTTAATTTCTGAGAAACAAAGTCTGTCTGAAGCTATAGCTCAGGCAAATGATAATATTACTAAGCTAAATGAGGAAATTGTTTCATTAAAACAAACAATTGATTCAAATAAAGTATTAGTAAATATTGGAGAACAACATTTAAAAGATGTAAGAAATCATGCAATAGAATCTTACAAGAAATTAAATGGTGATAAAGTTGATGAAAATATTATTAGTTTGCTAGAAGCAGATACTACTAGTATAGCAACTTTGATTTCTTTATCTTCTTCTTATGAATCACAGTTAGAAGAAAAATTCCCTTTACATTGTGCTGATTGTGGTTCTAATAATATTAATAGGGGTTCTAGTATTGATAAGAAAGATAATAAACCTTCTGAAGACAAGAATTCAGAATCAATATCTAATTCTATCAGGAATTTAGCTAAATCAAAGTCTAAGAAAGTAAGCGAATAAAATAAAACTTTTAAGGTATGAGATATAATAATCCACAGAAAATGGTTGTAACTGGTCAACCTACTCCTCAGACGGTAATTTATAAAAGTGAATCACATAAATTACATCAAGCATTTCCAGTAAAAGCAAATGAGGTAATTTTACAAGGAAATCCAGTAAAATTAGAAGCTGATGGTACCATATCTAATTATTTTGGTACTGGTCTGTATTTAGGTATAGCTGTTACTGATAGCGTATATCCAGCATATCCACCTCAGGAACAAGGATATGAAGTAACAGTAATGGTAGAGGGATTTGCTATTGTATATGGTTTATCAGGTGAAGCATTTACTTCTGCTGGTGCTGTTTTACCAAATAAACAGGACGAAGATAGTCAATATGTTACTTACATGTTGGATGATGAAGAAGCAAGTACAACTAAAGCAAATCCTAAATTTATTGCTTTAAATAAAACTACAGCAGTAGATGAATTAGTACAAATATTAATCAGATAAATTATTTATAATTATGATAGATATAGCTAAAATGAGTTCTCAGGAACTTTTAAAAGAACTCCCTCAGAGTATCAAACAATTGGATGCTTGTCGTGCTGGTTCAAATGATATTCGTCCAGTAGATATTAGTTTTGGGGATTTTGTAAAAGATAGATATGGTATTTCCATGGAAGATTATATGGATAAAATTGGTATTGATACCAAAGTAACCACTATGGAAAATATCTTTACTATGCCTGATCAGAATATTCGTTGGTTAGTACCAGAAATTATTCGTTCAGCAATAAATCTTGGTATTTATGAAGCTCCTTTTTATCCAAATATTATAGCATCTGATCAAGCTATAAATGGGCTATCAGCTATTATGCCATTTGTAAACCCATCTGATGCAGCACCAGCAAGAGTAAATGAAGCTGAAACAATTCCTCTTGGTGATGTAAGTTTTGGACAGAAATCAGTAAAACTATTTAAAATAGGTAAAGGTTTTAAAATTACTGATGAAGTTAAAAACTATGTTTCATTGGATGTAATGAGTATATTTGTTCGTGATTTTGGTGTACAACTTGGATATGCCCTTGATACTCTTGCAATGGATGTAGTAATTAATGGTAATCAGGTAGATGGTTCTGAATCTGCTCCAGTAATTGGTGTTGGTAGTACTCCTGATGGTATTCAATATCGTGATTTACTAAGAGTTTGGGTAAGAGCTTCAAGATTAGGACGTAATTTCAAGAGTATGGTAGGTGGAGAAGAAGAAGCTATTAATATTCTTGATTTACCAGAATTTAAAATACGTCAATATGGTACTCCTCTTGCAAATCTTAATCTGAAAACTCCTGTACCTAATAGTGCTGATTTTTATATTCATCCTGGTGTACCTGATAATCAAGTATTATTGATTGATCCAAGAGCTGCTTTAATAAAATTAACTGCTCGTCAATTAATGTTGGAATCAGAAAGAATTGTATCAAATCAGACAGAAGCTATTTATGCTACAATTACTACTGGATTTAGTAAAATGTATCAAGATGCTGCAATTCTTCTGGATGGTAGTAAAGAATTCTCTAGTAATGGGTTCCCAGATTACATGGATATTGATAAGTTTATTACTTATGCTATTCAACAGTAATAAACCCCGGCAAACTTCAATTATATAATCAGAAGTGGTAGAAGGTTCTATTTTCTGAAAATTTTGAATTGGTTTTAGTATAGGATTATATATTTATGATATATTAAAAATAGAACTCTACCACTTCTTTAATCATTAATCAAGAGCTAATTTTAACTTAAAAAATTATGGTAAAAGTAACATTAGGAAAAAAGGCAGGTATATTTCATGACCCTTCTTCTGGCATAACTATAAAAAAGGGCGAAATAAAAGAATTATCTTCTATTCAAGTTAATAATAGAAAAATAAGAGCTGCATTAAATGGTGGTCATTTAGTATATGCTGATGTTGAAAAAGAAGAATCAGAGATAAATGACTCAAAGCTAAAAGAGAATTTTGAATCAATGGTAAAATCTGGTAAGGATATCTCAAAAATTAAAAAAGCATTTTCATTGGGCAATTTAAAAACCATAGCTGGTTTATATAATGTTGAACTAGATGAAAATGATACCAAGGATTCAATTCTTGAAGTTATAATAGAAGAAGTTTCTTCAAAATAAATGTAAAATAAAAAAAACTATGGTAGTTGATTTTAATTATACTACTGTAGGATTGGAGGTAACATTTAGGAATAGGTCCAAAGATATTCCTAATAATTCTAAATTACTTTGGAATTTTGGTGATGGTGATGAATCTTCTGAAGAGAACCCGATACATAACTATAAGTTATCGGGTATCTTTTCAGTTAGTTTATCAGTAAAAAACCAAGATGATATTATTATAGGTAAATGTATTCAAGAGGTATTTGTATCCAATGAAGTAAAAACACATTTATCTGGAAGTATATATGAATTGATAGATATATACATTCCCAAGAGTATATTTGGTTATATCCCATATAATATAAAAAGGCAATTTATAGAAAAATGGCAATTATATATTCAGCCATTAGTAGATCATGAAATTCCATTAGAACAATATAATAATGAACTTTATTATGAAGCTCTAGAAAATCAATTAATAATGGAATTAGCAGCCTATGATTTTATGTCAGTTGAATTAAGTAATATGTTTAAAGCTATATCTTCTACTGTAATAGAGAATAATTCATCTGAACAGATATCATGTAATGATGGTTGTATATCACCAAATAATATACCTTCTTCTCAATCCTCATCTAGTAGTTCAGTATCCCAATATGGTGGAAATTCAATAAAGAAAATCCAAACAGGACCCACGGAAGTTGAATACTTTAATAACTATGAATTGGATTCTGAGTCTGCATCAAATGTTGTAAAAGCTTTACAACCTGGTGGTATATTGGATTTAATAAAAACTAATATTTGTATGTTAGCAGAGAGATTAGATATCTATTTACCAATATGTGATAAGGATTCAAAAATAGTAGTACCTAAGGTAGTTAACAAAAGAATCAAAGGTCCATTGAGTGGACCAGATCCATTCTTTGTTGTAAATAAATAAAATATTATGGCCAGAAGAAAATCAATATATGTGTCTGATAAAGACTGGGATCAATATAAACAAATAATAAATGATTTTATTGATATTGATTCTGGTAAACAACCATTCTTGTATTTACAAAAAATAGAACAACCCTTATCTTATGGAGAGGATTCTGGTGTAATTTATACACCAATACAATTAGATGGTTTATTTCAGTATAACTATATTAAAACTTGGCCATCAAATAAACAATCCATAAGTGGTGAGCTAGATTATAGTAATACAGTTCTTTATATATCTGGTAGACTTTTATCAGAGAATGGTTTTATAAATGACTATGGTTATTGGGATTTTAATTGGGCTGAAGATAGGTTTATATTGAATGGTAAAGTATATAAACCTGGTGGTGATTCACAAGTAGCACAAGCTAAGGATGAGGCATTATTATTTTTTATTATTCTTCAAAGAGAAGATCCAGAAGAACAGAATAATATATTAAATAGTTATGCTGGGGATAAAGCTCAAGTAGTAAATAATGAAGGTATTTGGTTACTTGATGCTAATGGCAAAAAAATAAAAGATTTTTGCCATTTACCATTGATAATATCTGGTAATCCAGATATTCCTAATAAGTATTTAAAATAGAAGAGATGGATTACACAAATGAACAACAGGATGAATTAAAATTCACCATAGAGGAGATAAATCAAATTTTAAGTGATGGTATAATCAATTGTTCTACTAGATATTGTTGTCAAGATGGTACTTATAAACCCTTAACTTTAAGTGAGGCAGTAGTATTAGTTCCTGATAAGTATAAAACATTATTAAGAATTATTACATTTTTAAATAAGGATGTACCGGCTCAACCAGAAATTTGGATTTATTTTGGTACTTCAATTTTTGATTGGAGTAATTTAGATTATTGGGTAAATATACCCAATGCTAAAAAATATACTGAGTTATCTAAATCTTTATCAGATGAATCTATAAATAGAGTTAATGCTGATCAGGATTTAAGATTAAGGATAGATAATGAGGCTATTAATAGAGCTAATGCTGATGCTGATTTAAGTAGAAGAATTGATGAAATAGAACCAGGTGGTGGTGGAGGTGGTGATTATGAAAAATTACAAAAAGAATTAGCTCAAGAAATACAGGATAGAATAGCAGGTGATCAAAATTTAGAATCACAATTTAATCTAGCTATTCAAGGTTTAAAAAGTTCATTAGAATTACAAATAAGTGGTTTATCAACTAAAGTAGATGAATTATCCACTAAAGTGGATACTATCCCTGAAAATATTGGTGATATACCTGAACAAGTAACACAATTAGAAACTGAATTAGGTAAAACTAATGAACAAGTAACACAATTAAGTAGCAAAGTAGATGCTATCCCAGAAGATATTGATCAGATTCCTGAACAGATTACTGGATTAAATAATAGAATATCTACTTTAGATACCGAGGTTTCGGATTTAGAGACTAATTTAGGTAAAACTGATAGTAAAGTTAGTGGAATAGAAACTGAAATATTAGAAATTGGGACTAGTATATCAAATATATCTGGTAGAGTAAGTACCACAGAAACTGATATTTCTGAATTACAAACTAATCTTTCTGATGAAGTAAGTCAGAGAACACAAAAAGATCAGGAATTACAAGAGGCTTTAGATTCATTAAGTACCCAAGTATCTAGTAATAGGCCAACCTATTTATTAAAAGGAGATTACTTAAATGCTAGTAATTCTACTATAGGTGCTGAATTAGCTAAAGATGGTGGTTTTGATAATTTAAAGAACATAATTCAAGAAAAACAGTTAGTATTAAGTATACCATCAGCTAATAATGAATTTTATCAGATTTTTAAACAGAAATTTGATACCACATATATATACCTTGGATTATTACAATCTGATTCAACTACTAGTACTATAGTATATTTAACTATAACAAATACTTATATAGATAAGTCTATAAGAAAGGTATATCCACAAGAAGGTGGTGGAAGTACTATAACAGTAGATGATGCTTTAAGTTCTGAATCTGAAAATCCAGTACAAAATAAGGTTATAACTAATGAATTAACAAGGATATCTGAAAAGGTATTCCCATTAACTATATCAGTTTCAGGTGGTGGTACTTATGAAAAAGGTACTTCTCAAACAGTAACAGTTAGATGGACAGTAAAAGAAGGTGATGATATAGTTACACCAGATTCAATTACTGTTAATGATGAATCAGTAACTAATACTGATACAAGTAAACAATTTACTAATGTTACTGTTAATACAACTTATACTGTAAAAGTGACAAAGGGTGGTCAACAAAAATCTGGTTCTACTTCAGTAACTTTTGTAGCAGCTAGTTATTTTGGTGTAGTAGATGCTGATTTTACACCAACAGAAGAAACTATAAAAGGTTTAACTACTAAAACTGTTAAGAATACTAAATCTTATACAGGAACTGCTACACTTAATAATCAGAAATTATGTTATGCATATCCAAAATCATTTGGGGCTCTTTCAAGTATAAAAGATGCTAATAATTTTGATTATATTAATTCTTATAATAGAACTGAAGTAAATGTAAATGGGGAAGCTTATTATGTATATACCTTGATAGATACAACATCAGTTACTAACTTTAAACAAATATATGCATAATTATGGCACTACAGATAGGTGATAATTTCCAATATCAAGGACAAAAACCAAATTTTGTAAGAGATGAATTTGAAACTCTTGCATTAATGAAAGCTTTTCCTGAAACTAGTTTGAATGAAGGACATCTTTCATTTTGTAAAGAGACTAGTTTAGTATATAAGTTTCTTTCTACTAATACAGTAGATGATTCAACCGGTAAATGGAGAATATTTGAAGGTGTACAATCTGATATGGTAAGAACTATAGTAGTTACTGAATCTGCTCCTTCAAAACAAGATAATATATTATATTTTGAATATGAACCAGCAAATTTAATGTCTCTTGCCAAATCAGTAACAAATACAATTGGTATATTCGTAGAGGTTGATAATTTAAATCCAGATAATAATACTGAAGTTAATTGTAATATTACTCTAGAAAATTATCAAAGTACTTCATTAGATAGAGTAAGATTATTATTAATAAATAAATTATCAAATGAATTATTAATAGTTTCAATTGGAGAAGAAGAATTTAATGCTATCAATAGTTCATATTATGGGTCTTCTACAGTTGGTTTTAGTATTGATGGGAAAAGTATAAAACAGATACCTTGTAAATTGGTATTTAAAAATTCTGGGTATTATGAAATTGATTTTAAAATTGTATCACTGGATGGTGGTAAAGTAATATCAAATCAAGTTTATGGTATTCAAGTAAAATAAGTAAGTTATGGCAAACCCAGTATTAACATTTAATGGTAGGAATATAAAGAAAATATCCTTTAATGGTAGAAATATACACCGAGTATTATTTAATGGTAATACAGTTTGGTCTACTTCACAGGAAGATCCGAGTTTATCATTGGAAAAATATAATATAGACTTATCAGAGATGAATAATTGGGAAGATACAAACATGGTATTTACAAATACAACATTTAGTATAAAATAAACCTAGTTTTAATCAAAAAAAAA
>UMLT01061165.1_pt1 | contig 35054 bp, 31 predicted proteins | sample 1966641 | NCBI WGS metagenome assembly UMLT01 (sample SAMEA4836208, study PRJEB28245) | human gut metagenome | biome: gut microbiome; material: fecal sample | place: Denmark | collected 2008 | reverse complement strand
CGCATAGGGCTGCTTTATTTGAAGATACCTTGGAGGTCATTAGAGCCGTCGATTACGATTATGTGTTCATTGAAAATGTGCCACAATGGTTGGGTAGCCGTCCTGCTGCAGCTTTATCAATTTTAGGTGATAAAACCATTGGAGAGTACGTTGTTGAAGAGCTTGAAACATTGGGGTATAATGTAACGGTCGGAATTGTATCTGCCGCCGACTATGAAACAGCAGAAGACCGCGAAAGAGCCATTATTCTCGCATGCAAAAAAGAGCTGGGATGCTGGAAATTTCCGAAAAAGCATAAATTCCGCCCGACAGTGTTTGATGCTATTGGCTCTCTGCCTTCTATTGAAGCCGGTGAAACTTCTCCGAAAAACAAATGGCACTATGGGTTACCTTTAGTTGATCACGAGATTGAATTTGTAAAACACACGCCGACTGGTTGCTCTGCATGGGATAATACCGTTATGTACCAACCCCAAAATAAAAGCGGTTCAAATTCCGGTGCTTCGTTTCAAAGAGGGTTTAGCAGAGTGAATCCTGCGGCTCCAGCACCAACAATCACAAGCGACAGCGGTCAGATTGGTGGTTTGTCAACCATTCACTTTGGGCGTCCGTTATCTGATGGCACCTACTCTGATAGTCGGGTCCTTTCTATTGCGGAGATATTGGCTCTAATCGGATGTGAAGCTGACTTTTTAGAGCCATTGAATGAAAAGGAGGATTCTGAAGAAGCTTTTGATGGTCTGACCTGGGAAAATAATATGCTGATTGGTTCTGATGAGCATTTTATCCGCGAGGTGCTTGGTGAACATGTTTGCCCAAGGTTTATGTTAAATATTATGAGCACTCTACCAATTCCCGCCAACGATAATACGGCAAGCGAGAAAAGCACAAAATAATTATTATAAAATCATGTTAAGGGGTGGTTTCGGCCACCTCTTTTTTGTGTTTCAGTTGTTTTTTCTGAGGTTTTGAAGGATTAAGCGACATTGATGTCAGATAATGGATTTGTTGCGTCTATATACAGTCTTTTATATATCTGTGTATGGTAATCCAACTACAGCCCATAATTTTTGCAATTTCGGCTTTAGTCATATTTTTATCAAGCATTTCAACAATGCGTTTATGAGATTTTGCAAGCTTTTTATAAGAAAACCCGTGTGGACGACCAAGATGTTTGCCCTCGTCTTTCAAGCGTTTTAGTGAATTTTTTGTACGTTCGGAAATAAGCTGGCGTTCAATTTCCGCAGCCAAACTAAACGCAAACGCTAAAACCTTGCTTTGAATATCTGAGCCAAGGCGATAATTTTCTTTTAACGTCCAGATTTGACAGTCTTTTTCAAGACAATTCTGCAAAATCCCCATCACTTCAAGCAGGTTGCGCCCCAATCTGGATAGTTCGGTTGCAATCAGAATATCACCTTTTTTTAGTCGTTTGAGTAAGTTCCCAAGCTTCCGCTCCGCTAGCGGTTTACGCGAAGAGATAGCCTCATCTATCCATTTATCAATCTGAATATTGTGTTTTTGACTGTAAGTTAAAATCTCATGCTTTTGATTTTCAACATTTTGATGGTCTGTGCTGACTCTGATATATGCGTAGTACATAAAAAAAATCCTTATAATCGTTACTTTCTGATTATAAGAACTACCAAAAATCTTGTAAAAACAGGCGCATCAAATAAATGATATACAAAAATGACCGTCTATTTGTTATATTACATTTTGCAAAAAATCAGCACCCGCTTTTTTATTGTTGAGTGGATTATACTCAATCAAAACCAATAATTGCAAGCTTTTTTAATGAACTAGCCACTGTTTTCTAACAAATAGACGGTGGGTTATGAATATAAAAACAGAGCAGATAGTCTCTAAAAAGAGAGTTGCTGATCACGGAGAAGTTTTTACGGCAGCGCGTGAAGTCAACGCAATGCTAGATTTGGTAAAACAAGAAACATTACGAATTGATTCTCGTTTTTTGGAGCCTGCCTGCGGTAAAGGAGCTTTTCTCGCTGAGGTATTAAGACGCAAACTTGGCGTTGTTGAAGAAAGATATGCTAAAAGCCCTGTTGAATATGAAAGATACGCAATATTAGCGCTTTCAAGCATTTATGGTATAGATATACTTGAAGATAATGTTTTTGACTGCCGTAAAGAATTATTCAACATCTTTAAAACGGAATATGAAGCAACATTAAAGTGTCAATGTAATTCAGAATGCCTAAAAAGTGCACAATTCATTTTAACTAAAAATATCGTCTGGGGTGATGCTTTAACTCTTAAAAGAGTTGATCTTCCTGACAAACCCATTGTTTTTGCAGAATGGTCTGCTGTCAATGGCAAAATGCTTAAACGCAGAGATTTTACTTTTTCTAACCTACTAAATTGTTCAACCGAAGGCTTACCCTTGTTTTCCGATACTGGAGAAGATGTTTGGTTACCTGTTCCGGTCAGAGAATTCCCTATCACTCATTATCTAAAAATCGCTGAAGCTGAAACGGGGGTATCAGATGCCGCCTAAGAATTATAATCCTGATGTTTTAAGCTGTTTGGCAAATTTAAGCAATGACGAGGTTTTTACACCACCGCAATTAGCTAATCAAATCTTAGATATGCTACCGCAAGACTTGTTTACAAATAAAGAGACTCGTTTTTTAGACCCTTGCTGTAAAAGTGGTGTTTTCTTAAGGGAAATTGCCAAACGGCTAATTGTCGGTTTAGAAAAAGAGATTCCCGACTTAGAAGCAAGATTAAACCATATTTATACCAAACAATTATTCGGTATAGCCATCACCGAACTGACAGCATTACTCTCTCGGCGCTCCGTATATTGTAGTAAACAAGCGAACAGCCAATACTCAATATGTAATAGATTTTCAGATGAAGAAGGCAATATTCACTTTGAAAGAACCCCTCATACTTGGGAAAATGGTCGTTGTAAATATTGTGGAGCCAGTCAATCAGAATATGACAGAGATGATACTTTAGAAACTCATGCTTATCAATTTATACACAATCCTAAGGAATTACTAAAAATGAAATTTGATGTTATTGTTGGAAATCCGCCGTATCAAATGAGCGATGGGGGAAACGGATCAAGTGCTAAACCATTATATCATTATTTTATTGAACAAGCCCAAAAATTGAATCCTAAATATCTAATTATGATTATTCCTGCACGTTGGTTTAGTGGCGGAAAAGGACTAGATGATTTCAGAGAAAAGATGATAAATGATAAAAGAATTAAAACCTTGGTAGATTATTTTGATGCCTTAGAATGTTTTCCTGGTATAGATTTATCAGGAGGAATTTGTTATTTTTTATGGGACAGAGACTATGATGGTGAATGTAATATAATATCACATCTTAATGGAAAATACAGTCAACAGACTAGACCGTTACTAGAAAAAGGATATTCTTCTTTCATCAGATTTAATGAAGCCGTCTCTATTCTACGCAAAATAGATGTAAAAAAAGAGCCAAAGTTTATTGATTATGTTAGTTCAAGAAAACCTTTTGGAATATCAACAACGATTAAACCTAAAGAAAAAAAATCTAATGACGATGTCAAAATTTATGCATATCCGCATAATGGTTATATTTCTTTGAGTGATATAAATCTGAATAAACAATGGCTTAAATTATATAAAGTTTTTATTGCAAAAGCTTATGGAGAACGAGGAAACTTTCCTTATTTGGTCATAGGTAAACCATTCTTAGGGGAACCAAATAGTTGTAGCTCAGAAACTTATTTACTATGTTATCCGACATCATCCGAAATCCTAGCAGAAAATTGTATTTCTTATCTAAAAACAAAATTTGCACGTTTTCTAATTTTGTTAATTAAAAATACGCAGAATGCAGCTAAAGGTGTCTATCAATTCGTCCCAATGCAAGATTTTAATGAGCCTTGGACAGATGAGAAATTGTATAAAAAGTATGGTTTAAATCAAGATGAAATTGATTTTATTGAATCAATGATACGCCCGATGGAGTAAAAAATGCCAAGAACTGACTTTTTCCCTTTACGTCCTGAAGCCAATCCGACCATCTATGCTTATGAGGATAAGCTGTATCCAGGTTTATTAAAAATTGGATATACTATAAAAACAGCTCAAGAACGTGTTGCTGAACAATATCCTGTTTTGCGTCCCGGAGATAAACCATATAAAATTGTGTTAGACGAACCAGCAATCAAAGAAAATGGTTCCACCTTTACAGATCATGATGTTCATCGGCTTCTTCGCAAAAATGGATTTGCTAATCCAGAGGGAGAGTGGTTTAGATGTTCGGTTACTGATGTTATGGCTGCTATCGTTGCTATTCGGAGTGGCAATAATATTTCAACACGCACTTTAGATTTTCCTATGCGGCCAGAGCAAGAAGAGGCTGTTAATAAGACATCTGAGTATTTTAATGCGTTTAAGAAAGAAAACCCTGATAAGATTCCTCATTTTTTATGGAATGCAAAAATGCGTTTCGGTAAAACATTTGCCTCTTATCAGTTGGCAAAAAAAATGAATTGGCAGAGAATCTTAGTTTTGACTTTTAAACCTGCGGTTCAAGATGCTTGGGAAGAAGATCTCAACTGTCATAAAGATTTTGATGGTTGGCAGTTTATCTGCAATAAAGGCAAGAAAAAAGAAGAGTGCCTGCTTGAAGTAGAACATCTTAATTTGTCAAAACCAATTGTCTGCTTTGGTTCTTTTCAAGACTTTTTAGGAAAAAATAAAGACGGCGGAATTAAAACTAAAAATGAATGGGTACATACAATCAACTGGGATTGTGTTATCTTGGATGAATATCATTTTGGCTCTTGGCGTGAAAATGCCAAAGAATTATTTGAAGCAGAAAGCAAGAAAGAACAGGAGTATGGCGAAGGTGAAGGTCTGGATTATTTTGATGAAGATATAATGCCAATTACTACTAAACATTATCTCTACTTATCAGGAACCCCTTTTCGCGCTATTAATTCTGGTGAGTTTATTGAAGATCAGATTTTCAATTGGACGTATTCTGATGAACAAAGGGCTAAAGAAAATTGGAAAGGTGATAAAAATCCTTATGCTTCCTTGCCCAGAATGGTAATGATGACATATCAACTACCAGATACTATAAGAGAAGTAGCTTTACAAGGTGAATTTGATGAATTTAATTTAAATACTTTTTTTGCTGCTGAAGGCGAAAAAGATGATGCCAAATTTAAATATGAGAATGAAGTTCAGAAGTGGCTAGATCTTATTCGAGGAAGTTTTGCAGAAACAACTGTAGACAACCTAAAACAAGGTGCAAAAAAACCACCAATGCCTTTTGGTGATAGTAGTTTGTTAAGTATTCTGACACATACATTTTGGTTTTTACCTTCTGTTGCCTCTTGCTATGCTATGGCTAACTTATTAAAAAGACGACAAAATCAGTTTTATCATGAATACAAAGTAATTATAGCGGCAGGAACAGAAGCTGGGATTGGTGTTGATGCGTTGACTCCTGTTTACAAAAAAATGGATAATCCTTTGGAAACCAAAACAATTACACTTTCATGCGGTAAATTAACAACAGGGGTTTCGGTAAAACCTTGGAGCGGAATTTTTATGTTGCGTAATTCTTCAAGCCCTGAAACATATTTTCAAGCAGCATTCAGAGTACAAACACCTTGGACAATTAATAATCCTGATAATCTACACCCTAATGCAGTCCAAATTTTGAAAGAAGAGTGTTATGTATTCGATTTTGCACCAGATCGAGCATTAAAGCAAATAGCTGATTACAGTTGTAGGCTTAACATTGATGAAAATTCAAGTCCGGAGAAAAAAGTAGAAGAATTTATACAATTTTTGCCAGTATTAGCGTATGATGGCAGCTCAATGAGACAAATAGATGCTGCTGGTATTTTAGATATGGCTATGAGCGGAACAACCGCAACATTATTAGCTAGACGTTGGGAAAGCGCTTTGTTGGTTAATGTTGATAATGCAACATTACAAAGACTTATGGATAATAAAGAAGCTCTTGATGCCTTAATGAAAATTGAAGGCTTTAGAAATCTTAATCAAGATATTGAAACAGTAATTAATAAATCAAATACAGTCAAAGATTTAAAAAAGAAATCTGCTGAAACCGAATTAACCGCAAAAGAGAAGAAAGAATTAACTCAAGAAGAAAAAGAATTTAAGTCTATGCGGAAGCAAATTCAGGAAAAACTTATTAAATTTGCGACTCGTGTCCCTATCTTTATGTATTTAACAGATTATCGCGAGCGAACACTAAAAGATGTTATCACACAACTTGAGCCGGGATTATTCAAAAAAGTTTCAGGTTTAGACGTTAAAGATTTTGAATTATTAGTTAGTCTTGGGGTTTTTAACGGAGCTTTAATGAATGATGCTGTTTATAAATTTAAGCAATATGAAGATTCTAGCCTTGAATATGCTGGAATTAACAAACATCAAGATGAAAATGTTGGTTTATTTGATACCGTACTGTCTAAAGATGACTATATAGAAGCAATGTAAAGGAAGAAATATGGATAGAATCGAAATATGTCAATATTGTGGAGCTAAAATTTCTATGAAGTTTAATAGTTTTCCTGGCTCCTGTACTGAACCAGAATCTTATGATTGTCCTAACTGTGGTCAACATCTTTTTAGTAGCAGAGATTCTGGATATTATTCAGATTTGAAAGTAATTTCCGATAAACAAGATAATTCTTCTGATTAAATTTTAGTTTCATTTGGCACATTGGTTGCTTCGTTTTTATCAGAGACATCTATAGTTTTTTGCTGAACTTGGTATGAATTGGAAAATGCGTTTCCAATTTGAGATAAAGCCCCTTGAGCTTGTGCTGCACCAATTTTCTGATGTATGTACTTTACTCTATCTAAAGTTACAGAATCTTGCATATTTCTATATACTGAAGTTGTCATACTCTCTTTTAATGTTCTTTTCTCTAAAACTTTGTATTCGTCTTTTACAATACTTATTTTAGCATTATTATATATTATTTCGCCCCTATCTTCTTCTATCTTTTTTTCGGGAATATTGATAATTTCAGCTTCAAAATTATAGCGAACTTGTTCATTTGCAGAAGTTAAATAATTTATTACACAATCAAAACTTAAGGTTGTTTGATTGTTTTTATCCAATTCTTCCCAGATTTTATCCCTCTGTTTCGTATTATGCATTCTTACAATAATTTCTTCATTTCCTCTTAGCAAATTTACAATATTTGAAAAATGGTCTTCTATTTTTGCATCAGAACTTGTTTTTAATATAGTTTTGATATCTATTTTAACTGAATGTATATCCTTTTTACTTTCATTCTTAATAGAAAATATTCTGTGATTTTGATTGTTTTTAGTATTATCATCAAAAAAATCAAAACCTTCAGCATCGGAAGAAATGAGTAAAACTCTATCACGGATATTGAAAAGAATAAGCTCCTCAATTATACTGAAAAAGCAGTTACATTTTATTGTTGGTTTGATAATAACCATATTATCGCGTTTATTTTGGTACTCTTTATCTCGTTCATATAGTTCAACGGTTTTCTTATTCGTATATACAACAGCTATGTAAGTCATTATTGCTGTTAATATTCCAGCAAATATGGTCGCACCAAATGTCCACCAATCAATTGCAGTTTCAATAATTATTCCTGATTCTTCCATAAAACACTCTCTTAAAGTTGTCGATATATAAAAATTAGCTTTATTTTATTGGTTTAATTCTCTAAAAGCAAGTTTTTCAACGATTTTTTGACAAGAAAAAAACTTATCCATTCATTTTGTGGTATTTACATTAAGTGACATTAATGTCATTTATTCAAAAATAATCGAAAATCTCACTTACGCACGACTTCTTTTCCAAAATACCGAGAAGTTAAGCGCTTGTTTTTATTTTAAATCTCTCAATCGTAGCAAAATGTCGTTGGTTTCGTGAGTTTTAGGGGCTCCCGAATAAAATTATTCACGACATAATGTAAATAGTTAATGAGTAAAACAACTATTTATGAAAGGAAATGCTATGTATCAAATCAAAGTCAACGGTGTGTTAATGCCAACAATTTACTACTATTTGCGTGACGCTATGGAAGCGTGTCAGGCTGAAAAAGCAAGAGGTTGTGCGGTATTTACTGAAATTGTGTCGGTTAATCAATAAGGGAGATGTATCATGTTGAAGAATTTTGAAAATTGGCTTTTGGAAAACAAATATTCTGAGTTAACCTCCGCTGATTATGCAGGTAGAATTGAGAGATTATGCCGTGTTGAGAAGTTTACACTTGCTCACTTGGTTGAAAATATTGCTTCTATCTTGCCTCAATATGAAACAACCGGTGAAAAATCAAGCTATGGTAAACGTTCTCACACGTCTGTTAGACAGGCTTTGAGAAAATTCAAAATGTTTCTTGCTTCTGAAGTATCTGCCTAAGGAGTAGCGTCATGACAGATATTAAAACCTTAAATGATAATCTAAGACAAACCTTTTGCGGTGGTAAAGTGATGTTAACTCAAGGTATAAGCTTTAAACCAACACTTGAAAAAGCTGAAATTATGGAAAAAGTCAGACATTTTAACAATTTTACAAAAGATAATGATCCGTATGAAGAACATGATTTTGGCAGTTTTGATTATAAAGGCGAAAAAATCTTTTGGAAAATCGATTATTATGACAAAGATTTTTGTTATCTGTCCGAGGATCCTAGCGATGAAAGTAAGACAAATCGCGTTTTGACCGTTATGCTAGCTGATGAATATTAAACCGTTTGACAGATAAAGTTTATATTTTAGCCCAGATTTAACAAGTTTTTCATCTATATATAATTTATTATAAAATTGAAAATCACTTGTTTCTGGGCTGATTTTTGAGTCCTATGGTTAAAATTTACTGAAAATTAAAAATATATTGACTAATCGTAACAACAATGTTACGATTTTACATAACAAATGTTACGATTGGAGCGAAAATGTATAATAAACGTCAAGAACTGATACTAGATTTTATTAAAGATAATCCGATATCAAAGCGTGAAGATATTGAGACTTTTCTTGCTAAAATGGGGTATGTCACAACCAAAATGACTATTACCAGAGATTTGAAATTACTTTTGGGTAATGGTGATATTGAAAAATCAGGACAAGCCAAAGCAACCGTTTACACTCCTTCAGTTAAAGTATCTTTACTAAACGATATAAATATTGAAACTTATTTTTCCAAAGATCAAGATGAAAGACTACCTCACACAATTGGTTTTAATTTTGATATTTTTTCTGCATTGCAAAATTTATTAACAGATAAAGAAAAAATAGAACTGGAAGATTTAAACAATAGTTACAAAGCCAAAAGAGATAACTTATCACCAACCTTGTTACAAAAAGAGTTTGAGCGATTAACCATTGAACTGGCTTGGAAGTCATCAAAAATAGAAGGAAATACCTATACTCTATTGGATACCGAGCGTTTATTAAATGAAAATATTTCAGCCAAAGGCAAAACCAAAGAAGAAACTAATATGGTGCTAAATCATAAGAAAGCATTGGACTTTGTATTGAAAGCTCCAGAATATTATAAAAATATAACAATCGCCAAAATCGAAGAATTGCATAAGCTGTTGGTTAATGAGCTTGATGTTACCACCGGAATTCGTAATGGTATGGTTGGTATTGTAGGAACTAACTATAAACCATTAGACAACTCATATCAAATAAAAGAAGCACTAAAAAATTTGATAGAAATTATCAATAAAACCGGTAATCCGATAGAAAAGGCATTGATTGCGGTTTTAATGATAGCCTATATTCAGCCGTTTGAAGATGGAAACAAACGAACATCTCGAATATTAAGTAATGCAATTTTACTTGCAAATGATTATTGTCCACTTTCATATAGAAGCGTTGATGAGATAGAATATAAAAAGGCTGTGATTTTGTTTTATGAGCAAAATAATGCAACTTATTTTAAACAACTCTTTCTTGAACAGTTTAAACAAGCAGTTAATAAATATTTCTAATCACAACCTGTGTCATAGCGGTGTTAAAAGTTAAACCTCTGCTAAAATTTACACAGGTTAAACATAATAATAACATATTCACGATGTGTTATAGCTATCAAAAGAATATGATGTTACTGAAATGTCGTGGTTTTTCTGAATTGTAAAACAGATTTTTTAATTATTTTTCCATTATGTCAGTTAATCAAAATTTGACAAGATTCCGTTTTTTGATCGCAGGACTCAGTAGATTTTTTTGGTATAGGTTTACTCAGATTTTCACTAAAAGGCTTGTTATGGGCTGTTTTAGGCTTGTTTCTGCTCATGTTTCTGCTAATTATCTGATTAATTGAAGCATGTCCAGGTAAAATGCTTTCTTATACTGTTTCAGTCATACGGTTTATAATTTTCAACACATAATCTAAATATAATTATAATGTATCCGGTTTGATGTATCTAACTTTAATGCCTAAGTTCTTTAATTCTTTGATAATATCATTGTGTATTTTATAAAGGAGGTTGTAATCATCGCGTATTCTCTCAAGAAGAGATTGGGACATATAAAGACCATTGTTAGAATGCACTCCTTTATTAAGATATAACATCCAACCTGCAGCTCCGCATTCATGATATTTTTTAGATGTATGAAGCATATTATGATATTTAGGCTCTTTATATTCTTTCTTACCACTACAAACAGATGTCTTTAACGCTAATCTTACTTTACAGTCGATATCTTCACTAAATACTTCTCTAATCCCGTGTATGTGAGTTCCTTTATCGTTTATATCTTTTCTTTTGTTTGTAGGCTTATTTTCAATAATAAAAGCCATCATAGGCTTAGCTGATGATTTAAAGATATGATCAAGATTACCATACATTCTTTTAATAATAACAGCTTTCAGCTTCTTGTATGTTAAATCTTGGTGTTTATCTCTAAATTCTTTACTTAAATTCAATGTGAATGGTTTAAGAGATGTAAAATCTTTTGTTTCAGACATAAAATAAAAGAAATATGCCAGTTTTTGAATTGATGTTACATTTCTCCATATTGGTAATTTATGGACTGATATTTCTTTTTTTTCATATTCACTTTTACATATATTACTTATACAGATGATGTCATCAACATTCTTTTTCCACCATTTAACTTTAGAAATAAAGCGACTATAAGCACGTTGATTTTGTTTTTTTGATTTTCTTTTCTGTTTTTTTCGCATAAAACAACTCCTTTTCTTTTTGATTAGAATTGTTTGTTTGCGTGACTTTGATGAATAAAATTTCCAAATAGTGAAAAAAGTTTTTGTTATTGTTTCAGATCAACATAGCAATATCAGAAGTTAAAAGAAAATCCTACTGAAAAAGGCGTTTTAACTTATATTTCCCTATATAAAGAGCGCCTTTTTTAACTTCTTTTCTCGGTGGAAGGAAAGTTAAAACCTTTGCCAATTTTTACAAATGTTCATTAAGTGACATTGATGTCAGTTAATCAATTAAAATTTTTTTCATTTCCTGTTTTACATATTTTTTCAATCCCGACATATAATTGTTATGACTGATACATATCGCAAACTCAAAGATGAGTTATCAATTCTCTATCCCGACGTTACGGATATTGAATTAAACGAAATGACAAGTAATCTGATTGATTTTTACACAACAGCTGTGAAAGTCTTTTTAAAAGATGAAACAGAAGAATTTGTCGTTGATGACAAAAACTTTTCTTCATAACCTCATTTATTTTGTAAATCAGGTTAATCGTTTGAAAAAAAGATAAAAAAAACACTTTTAAAATCTGTTTTACATTTATTTTCAAACGCGACAATACAAAATTGTTTTTAATTATAGAAGGAATAAACAATATGAACTGTATAACTGCTAAAATGTATATTGAAGCATTGAAAAATAATATCCGTGAAAGTTTAAGATATAAGAGAGAGTATGACAAATATAGAAACTTGGCTCCTATTGGTTATAAACGTATTCGAGATAAAAATAATAAGATTGATATTATCGTTGATACTAAGCAAGCTCCAATTATTGTTGAGTTGTTTAACGCTTATGCAACTGGACAATATACAGTAAAAAAACTAACAAAGTTGGCACATTCATTAGGTTTAGTAAACAGACATAGCAAATCTGTTTCCGAGAGTTGTATACGTGATATGCTAGAAAATCCATTCTATTATGGGGAAGTTTGCATTATGGGTATAAACTCTCCTCATAATCACCAAAAACTTATTGATAAATCTCTCTTTGATACTGTTCAAACGATTATGAAATCCCAAAAAGATTACAAATAATCTTAAATAACGGCATCAGATGTTTTGTGTTGGAATATTTGATGCCACATTTTTATTTAACATTTTGAAAAATCAGTAAAATATTAGTAAAAAACTTGCATGAAAGTGCATTTTTTTGCGTACATTCCCAAATTAACGCGACATAATAATATTATGTTAAATCAATGGAGTAATAGAGATGAAAAAGAAATATAAACAAGTCATAGAAATTGAAAAATGCACACAAGCGGTTATGTTAGCTCGGGTTTCAAGCAGAAAACAAGAACGCGGCGCCAGTTTAGAAGCTCAAGAAAGAAGTATAAGAGAATACTGCACAAAAAATGAGCTTAAAATTATAGAGCCATATCCTAAAGCATTTATTTTTACTGAAAGTTCCACTCGAGGCGGTCGCAAGAAGTTTAATGAAATGATTAACTTTATAGAAAAACAGAAACATAAAACCGCTATTGTTGTGCATACTCTTGACCGATTGCAACGTGGTTTTGGAGAATGTGAAAAGATAAAGGAATTACTCACTGCTGATAAAATTGAAGTACACTTTATCCATGAAACTCTTATCCTTGATAAGTTTAGTTCAGATGATGACTTTACAAGATATGATTTTGGTATTCTTGCGGCAAAATTGTATTTAACTTCTCTGAACAAAAATGTTAAACGCAGCCAAAAATACAATCGTGAAGCAGGATTATGGCAAGGTTTGGCCCCTATTGGCTATTTAAATGCTAAAGATGAAAGAAGAAAAGCTACTCTTATTTTAGATCCTGAACGTGCACCGATTATCAAGCAAATATTTGAAGAATATGCCAGTGGCGTGCATTCTTTAAAAAGCGTCTGGTTATCTGCTAAAGAAAAAGGTTTGATGTCTAAAGAGCCTAATTACAATCCTAGATCCAAGAATTATGGTAAAATCTGTCCTATCAGCCGCAATAAGATACACGACATTCTAACTAATACGTTTTACTATGGCGCGATGTATGTTGCTGATGAAGAAGTTGATGCGAAAACACAAAAGCCTATCAAGACTTTTTATAAATTAGTAAATCACGTATATGAGCCGCTTATCACTAAAGAATTGTTTGATAAAGTACAAAAAGTCTTGAAAAACAGAAAAAAAGAAAAATTTTGCAAAGAACAGAAGTATGCCGGTATTCCTTTTGTATTCAGAGGATTAATTACTTGCAAATGCGGTTGTGCCATAACCCCTGAACACCATAAAAAAGGCAATAAAGAATATATCTATCTCCGTTGCAGTCATCAAAAAAATGCTTGCAAACAAAAATTAGTTAATGAAAACAATATTCTTGAACAACTGGATCGAGAGATATTTCATCAAATCCGCATCTCTCCGACCATGCAAGAATTATTAAAGCAATCTATTACCGCAAGTTTAGAAGATGAAAAGAAAATAAATGCTAGTGTTAGAAAGAAGATAGCTGAACAGATTAACCTTATTGACAATAGACTTGAGAGACTGTGGGAATGTTTCCTTGATCAAGATATTAATAAGGCAAAATATGAAACCGAAAAACAAAAATATCTTGAACAAAAGAAAGAATTAGAAGCAAGAGCTGAAAAATATACTGACATCAGCAAAGACTTAAAAGAAAATGTCGAAAAAGCTATTGATTTTGTATCAAATGTATCAGATTTAATGAAAAAAGCCTCACCGGATGAAAAAAATATGCTTCTAAAAAAGCTTCTGACTAACTGTGTTTTAGATGGAGATGTATTAAAATACGAGATTCAAGCACCTTTTGATAAATTGCTTTCTTGCGCCAATTATAAAAAATGGAAAGATATTGCTATGGAGAATTTAGAAGAGTTTGAGAAAATTAAGGTTTAACCGCTTGCTAACTTCTGATTGTGAAGACACCGAAATTATATATTACAAGTATTACTCATAAATATTTATCACATAGTAACAAATGAAATACCAGCTTTTTTCATTTCTAGGTAATTCTTTTGCTTTTCATCATATTTACATTGTGTTTTAGTATCTACATTTTTTGGTAGTCTATTCAAATTAGATATAATATCCTCTTTAAAAAGCTCGTATTCCAAGAGCCAGAATTCATCGTCTGAACGCAATTTTATTTCATTGTAATAAAATCTGTAGTAAATTTGCTTATATGCATCTAATTTTCCTCCATTTTTAAGATAATATAAAAGGCATACTAAGCAAAAACAATCTTTTATAACAAAATTCTTTTTGATTAGGAGAGTTACATCAAAGTCAATTTTATATTTATCACAAATGTATATTATCCAAACTATTGTATCATAATTATTTCCTTTGATTACTTCTTTCAAAAGAGTGTTTATATGATTTGAAACATTATTTATTTCATTAACTTTATAACAGCAATCCAATAATCTGTCTAAACAATCAATCAAATAAGGATGAACAAAGATTAAATGAATAAAATACATATATAACCTATGAATATAGGGAGATAAATCATCTTTCGTATATTTATTTGTGATATATTTCATTGCATATTTTATAGTTTTAGCACCATATTTTGTAGAATACATAACTGATTTATCTATAAAATATAACAACTTATCAAAGAACTTATCATCTTTAGGCTCTGGAAGATTATAATTATCTAATTCATTTATCCATTCTGGCTTTAATGGTATAGGAAACTTTGTTATTTCCGTTTTTCCATCATTAACATTTAACTTATATATGTATAACTGCTTTCTAAGCTCATTAAGAAAATCTTGTAGATGACTTTCGGTAATAGCACAAAAATAATAATCATCAATATATCTGATAAATTTAAATCCTTTTGAAAATAAAAGCTTATCAATCGGTGACAACAGAATATCTGCAATTATATATGAAGTATCTGGTCCAATCGGAACACCGAAACTTTCTTTATCTTGCATTTGCATAATATGATTCTCAAAGCATTCATAATCATATCCATTCTTAATAAACGCTTTTTTCTTCTTTTCATCTCTATATAATTCCTTAGATTTTTTCTTCGTAATCAAAGCCCACGATATTGCATGAGCATAAATACTATTATAAAATTTGGAAATATCTAGATGAATACAATACTTATTTCCTGCTATTAATGAAAGTCTATAATCAATTTCATTAGATGTTGTTTTAGAAACACTTACCAATCTAGTATTTTCTGTTCCCCAAAAGTAAAAATATTTATCTAAGCTGAATAATCTTTTTTTCTTCTTCTGCATTCTGATCATATTAGGATTATAGTTTTTATCCCAATTGCTATTAAAATATTGTTTTAAAATATCCCAGTTATTATAAAAAAGAAAACATAAATATGTATAAGCGAAACAATTAGGAACTCCTAACATTCTAACCTTATCATCTTGTGTCAATGGATATACAATGTGTTTATAAGTTATCTTCTTATTATAATTATATTGTTTATTCTTTATTTTATTATAATAGAAAGTTCCAAATTCTACAGATGAAAAAACGGGAGGGATTCGTTCTGGAAATAACCCATAACAAAGTAATCTTTCAAGTAATTCGTCTTTATCTTCTATTAATCCTGTATCTAACACAAAAAGTCCATATATTTTCAGTTAAACATATTATACATGTAGGGTTTTATTTTACTAAGCGCAAGTGTTTTGTTGATTTTAATAAAGTATTTCCAAATTATTACTCGGAAACTGCACGTCGTCTCCAGCCACCACGTGCAATGGGCTTAAATTTCGGTTTAAGCCCTTGTTTTTTAATCATAAATTTGAGTTCGAATGTTGTTTTCCTAATGAGGCTCTTTTTTCAAGCACATCCGAACTAGTTTATTTAAGTTTCTTTCTTTTTCAATAGCTTAACTTGGTGTGAATCCAGCCTCCCTTTGGGGATTATCATTTGTTACTTTGCTTGATATGATTAAGTGACATTGATGTCTTTTTATCAGAAAATCGGTTTTACTTTTTCTTAAATCCCGATAATCTATTATAAATTTGGGAGTTTTTATAAAATGGCTGATTTAAGAAAAGATTTTAAAAACTGGTTATTGACAGTAAAAAAGTACAAAGAAACTACGGCAGATAGATATATTGGAAGAATCAGTTCTGTTTACAAAAAAAATTTTGCAATAAACAAGCAATCTATGGAGCGTAATGACTGGCATAGTCTTTCTGAAAATATTCTTTCGTTATTGAATAAATATTATGAGCTTAGCAACAAAGATTATTACGTTGACAGAGTAACAATTATATATGCATTGGAGTATTTTAATAAAATTTCAGATTTTCTTTATAGCGGTAATCCTGCTATTTCGGATGATATTGCAAAGATATATTTATTTGATGGTCGGGATGACTACTTTTTTACCTCAACGTCTGTTAAAACTCTCTCTATATATCTTTATTTTATTAACCTCTATCTCTATGAAAGTACATATCAGCCTGTATCCGAACATATTTTTCCGTCAGTACCTCTTGAGGTTATTACAAAATTATCCGAGTTGCCCAAAGCTATTCCGGCAACAGATAGCAAAAAGCTGGCCGTACATATCGTTTATGATAAAAAAGACATCCAAAATACAAAAGCTTTGTTATCAACTTATTGTGATTTCTTATACTCAATATATAAACCTCAATATGATTATAAAAATAACAGCATACTACAAACAATAAATAAAAATAATCCGAACAAAACTATTAACGACAATTTTATCGAAACCCGACCAATAACCGGTGAACAAGCAAGGCAGGTAAAACCAAATTTAAAAGTAAAAAGAGAAACTGAATTTGGATATGTTTATACTCTGCAAGATCTGGCTGCTATCTTTTGTATAGATTATAAAACTACCATAAATTTAATAAATCGTTTTGGAGCCGAACACACTATAATTACCACCATAAATCATTATTACAGTAATACGGCTACTAATGACTGTTTAAAGGCTTACCATCATTATAAAGATAAAAAAGAGACTGACAAATATCCCAGTGTTGACTATACGCTTGAAGGAAAAGAACAATGGTGTACGAGAAATGAAGCCATAAAGCTATTAAGAATCGGCAAACATGCCTTCTATCATTATATTTTTAAAAAGTGTTTATACATCGATTATGCGGAAAAAGCACCAAAATACTATATTCCTGAAATGAAATATTTAGTAAATACTCCAAACATTAAGCGAGTAAGAAGTAGAAAAAAAGCATAATATACAATAATATATAAAATAAAACGGACTTTTTCCAAGAATACGTGCAATTATTTATCTCCTAATCTATAAAAAAAGCATAGCAAGGCCGACAAGCCTGAGAGCTATAGATTAACTTCCAAGTTAGGAGAACCTTTATGACAAACTCATACGAACACGCCCAAATGGGATCCGCTTTAGCTACCGCCTTCAGCCGCCGCGAGACTTTCTTGAACGGAGGCACAGCAGCTGCGGAGCAGAAAATTGCTCCCCACGTTATCGGGAATCTGGATGATTTCGACTTACCGGAATGCCTGAAAAATTTGTCCCTCAAAAAAATATTTGAAGACGGACATCTATCCGATGACGAACTGGAAAAGCTGAAAAAAAGTCATGCGAATGACAACCTGCCGTTAATGCCGACAGATCCTACACAACTGGATACGTTCCTCGCGAAAATTAACAAATCTGTCTCGATGGAGTTGGCAATTCTAAAATCGACACCATTATCTGAGGAGGAATATTTAATCCGTTTTCAAAACCTTCAAGTTCAAGCGGCCTATCAGCTTTTGGGAGAATGCTTGATAGGGGAAGATATCCGCCAGATGGAGACTAACAAGGGGTTGAAAGAAAAGGGAAAATCCGCCGGCAAAACGACCAAAAAAGATGCTATTGCGGCTAAATATCCACGCCTTGGAGCTAGAAGGAGCCGAGACTTTCAGAAACTCTTTATAGAGAACGTCTGGGAAGCCATCAAAACCGCCTTTAAACGAGGGGAACTTCCGACCAGAGCTCTAGCTTTATCTCATGGGATTGTCAAAAAAGCCCGCACAGGGACGGAAAAAACTGGCTATGACTTAAAGAAATGGCGCGCTAAAGATGAGGATTTCGAAGCAACGTTTAAAAAATTTGAATCGACTGAAGAAATAAAAGCCTGTTCGCTGTTTTGCAACATCGGTGTCGGCACCTCTTTATTGGAAAAGTTTACCAATATTAAGATTGTAGTTGCCAATGAAAAAGATCCTCGGCGAGGAAAAGCTCACCGCAGATTATATCCCGATTGCGAAACGATTATTGGCGGAATCGATGAGCAAGACACCTTTGATAAAATCATTGAGGCCAACAAAAGACATGGCGCCAAGCTCCTTTTAGCCTCTCCTCCTTGTCAAGAAGCAAGTTTGATGAATACCTCAAAGGACAAAGGGAAAACGCACCGCGCGGCTTTGTTTGAGGACACGCTGGAAGTTATAAGAGTTGTCGGTCATGATTATGTGTTTATCGAAAACGTGCCGCAATGGTTAGCTAGTCGACCGGAAGCAGCCCTGTCAATTTTGGGCGAGAAAACTATCGGAGAATATGTTGTCGGGGAGCTTGAAAATTTAGGCTATAATGTAACAGCTGGAATTTTGTCTGCCGCAGATTATGAAACTGCTGAAGACCGCGAGCGCGCTATTATCCTCGCCTGCAAAAAGGAATTGGGGACGTGGAAATTTGCGAAGAAGCATCAATTCCGTCCGACGGTTTTTGAGACTATCGGTTTCCTTCCTCCTCTTGAGGCCGGACAAGTTTGCTCAAGCCTGCCATGGCACTATGCGTTGGATTTGACGCCTCATGAAATTGAATTTTTGGCTCATACTCCAACTGGCTGTTCAGCTTGGGATAATTCGATTATGTTTCAACCTAAAAATAAAGATAAGTCAAATGCTAAGGGGCAATTTCAGAAAGGATACACTAGAATTAATCCGGCATATCCTTCCCCCACAATTACTAGCGATAGCGGTCAGATTGGAGGTTTGGCAACCGTTCACTTCGGACGTCCGTTAAGCGATGGTACTTATTCTGACAGCCGAGTTCTTTCTATTGCCGAAATATTAGCTCTGATCGGATGTGAGGCAGATTTTCTGGAGCCGTTGAATGCTCCCGAAGCCGATAAGGAAGATTTTGACGGTCTGACTTGGGAAAACGGTAAGCTAATCAGTACTGATGAACATTTTATCCGCGAGGTACTTGGCGAGCATGTATGTCCGAAATTTATGCTGAACATTGTGAGCACCTTACCCGTTCCTGCAAATGATAATACGGAAAGCGAGGAATAATTATTATAACATCACTTTAAGGGGTGGCTTCGGCTGCCTCTTTCTTTATATCTGGCCGAAATACCTTTCAATAAACCGTCGCAACGTGCTTCTCTGAACACCGAGGATTTTGGCAATTTGTGATTTGGAGATGCCTTTAGCTAATAAATTCCGCACTTTTTTAGCATTTTTTGAGAGTTTCAGCTTTTTTGACTCAGCGGAAAATGGACGACCGAGTTTTTTGCCTGAAGCCTTGAGATTTGCTAATGATGATTTTGTACGTTGGGATATAAGGTTTCTTTCAATTTCAGCCGCTAACCCAAAGGCGAAGGCTAAAACCTTGCTTTGTATGTCATTGCCGAGACGGTAATTTTCTTTCAAAGTCCAGACCTGACAGTTTTTAGATAAACACGTCTCTAAAATTCTCATAACTTCCAATAATGACCTGCCTAATCGGGATATTTCACAAGAAATAAGGATGTCATTTTCCTGCAAATCTTCTAATAATTCACCAAGTTTGCGGTTTTTCAGCGCTTTTCTTGAGGATATTTTTTCTTCAACCCAGTCATCAATATTTAATCCATAATTTTTTGCATATTGTTCAATCTCAAAGCGTTGGTGTGCATAGGTTTGCTTGTCCGTACTCACCCGAATATAACCAATAACAGCCATTGTTTTCTCCTTAAAATTTCTTAAAAATACCGGTCATTTTATTAGAACGATAAAATCAACCAAATTTTGCAAGTTTCGCACTTTTTCTCTTCAATAAAAAATCAAGGAAAAATAATAGCTTGTTTTCTTTTAGTCCGGGATACATCTGTTTTTTAGACAACCGGCCACAATCGTTGGTTTGTGTATAGTGAAACGGTCTAGCTTGGCTAGATTACAAACTTTAATTGCAATTAAAGATAAGGAATTGAAACTTATGAAGAAAAAACTTTTATTTACAACGGCTTTAGTGGCTGCTTTTGCGGCAACTAATGCTTATGCAAAAATTATAGATACATTACCTGAAAGTGGAAAAGATGGTTTTCAGGGGCATACATTTATTGAAGAGGATACAGGGAGAAATGTTGCTGCTAACATCAATGCAGACTATTTGACTGACGATGAAATTGTCATAAAGAATATATATCTACAAACTTTATATGGACAAGATGAAGAAAATCGTAAAGGTATAGATGTTGGCGAAAAAGTTAATGACGGTTCTGCTAATACACAAAAACTTGTTGTAACCGATGGTGCCCGCTTAGATATTTATAGACATCAAGGACCCGATGATTCTCCTGAAAATGCAGAGCAAGCCCAAAACCTTTTCAACGTTAGTGGTGGTGAAGTTGAAGTTAGTAATGGTGAAATTCATGCTGATGGAATAGTCAATATTTCTGGAGGAAATATAACATTAAGCGGTGGTGAATTTATTGCTGAAGATGCCGGTGCTAAAATGAATATCTCTGGTGGCACAATTAATATCAGCAGTCATCCATCTCAGTTCAGCGGGTTTGGTGTTGAAATTTCCGATGACAATCCGACAGACGGCCTTGTTGAAACCTCATGGGGAGCTATTGAGATGACCGGAGGCACCATAAATGTTAGTGGAAAGACTGGGGACTTATTTTTTACTCCAGATTCTCCGGGGAATTACATCACAGGAACAGAGGTTAATATCAGTGGCGGTGAGCTAAATATTAATGAAAACAGTGGAATTTCCGTAATTAAAGGTTATAAAAGCGTTGATAATGATATAGCTTCTTTAGAAAAAGGCATTATAAACCTGACAGACGCAGGAACAATTAACCTCTCTGGCACGTTAGTTTCTGACGTTTCCGGTAACGGTAATTTAAATGTTAAATCCTCAAGCGCATTGGTTGACGGTAATGTTTCCGGCTCTAACCTGACTTTTGAAGCCGACCATTCTTTAAGCAAACTCGTCTCTGGCACAATCGGCGATTTGGCTTCTCTGAATGTCAACAAGGGCACTTTGACTTATGACAAGCAGACCGGTAAAATTGGTAATTTGAATGTCGCCGGCGGTTTGGATATTGGCACAAATACGGTTAATGCCACGAATGTTGACTTCAAAGATAATTCCAACCTGGCTTTGCGCGTGGCGGCTACTGACAATTACGGCAAAATCAATGCGGATAACATCACAATCGGTAAAGATACCACAATGAAGGTAACGCTTGATAATGGCGTGGTCGGCAATGGCGAAAATACGGATTTGAAGTTTTTGAACGGTAAAGTAACCGGAAGTTTCACGAATAAAATTGCCGAGAACAGCCGGTATGACATCAAATGGAATGAAGACGGTTCCTTAAATATTACCGGAACTGCGACGGCTTCTGATGTCGTTGTGGATGCCGGAGGTTCAGCAAACAATGCTAAAACGGCCGAAGCTTGGGACAGTGTCACCTCTTCAACAACAGCAAGTGCCGGAGCCAAAGCAGTCGCTTCTGTTTTGGGTGATTTGTCTCAGAATGCCACAACAGCCGCAGGACAAAAAGCTTATGTCGATGCTTTGACAGCTGTAGCTCCGGAAGTCGCGCCTATGGTTCAGAAGACACAGACTGAAACAGCCAATCAGGTCTTTGGTGCTGTATCAACTCGTTTAACCGGCGGTTCAATCTCGACCGGTTCTGAGGGTATGTCATCAGGTGATTCTAATCCTGACGCTGCTGTCTGGGTTCAGGGTATGTTCAACAAATCCAAGCTGGACGACACATCCAAAGCCAAGGGTTTTGACGCAGATTCTAACGGTGTTGCTCTCGGTATTGAAAAATTCATAAATAAAGACGTTAAAGTCGGTGCCGGTTATGCTTATACCAATACTGACATTGACGGTTTTATGAGAAGCACGGATGTTGATACACATACGGCGATTGTTTACGGAGAATATAAACCGTCTAACTGGTACGTTAACGGTATTGCGACATACGGTTGGTCTGATTATTCCGAAGATAAAAATGTTGCAGGTGTTGGTGTAAAAGCCGACTACGATGTTGAAACATTCGGTTTGCAGGCCATGACCGGTTACGATATGCAAGTTAAAGGCTTTGGATTTACACCGGAAGCAGGATTGCGTTATGTTCATATTAAACAGGATGCTTATAAAGATTCTGCTGACCAGCGTGTTTCTGCCAACGACAGCGACATCTTGACCGGTGTTATCGGTGCGAAAGTCAGCAAAAACTTTGAATTGTCTAACGGTATGAATATTAAGCCAGAAGCCCGTATTGCCGCAACTTATGACCTGTTTAACGATGATGTTAATTCAGTCGTAACCTTGGCTAACGGTTCGGCTTATGCGGTTGAAGGCGAGGCTCTTGACCGTTTTGGAATGGAATTTGGCGCCGGTGTAACTGCTGAGCTTAACTCTCAGGTTGAGTTGTCTCTTGGTTATGAAGGCAAATTCCGTGAGGATTACCAAGACCATACCGGTTTGATTAATGCTAAATATAAATTTTAGTCTTTAACATTCCTTTGCTTAAAAGCGCTTCGGGAGAAATTTCGGAGCGTTTTTTATTTTACAAACGACTTATTATCACAACTGTTATCAAGTTAAGTACTTGTTTTTGTTTTAAATTCCCAAATTGTAGCAAAATGTCATTGGTTTTGAGAGTTTTTAGGGCTCCCGAATTAGAAAATACACGACACAATAAAACTGTAAATAACGCAAATACAGGAGATTACAATGTATTTTATCGAATTGAGATATACCAACGGAAAGGTTGTCAGACTGCCGAAGCCTTATTTTTTATGGCAGCAAGCTAACAAGGCTCTTTTAGAAAGATATAGCGCCAATCCGTATTACACCGCAACCATTGTCTCTGAATAATGAAAGGAAATTTAAGATGTTAAAGAATTTTGAAAACTGGCTTTTGGAGCAAAATTACAGCGCAAGCACCTCCGCGGACTATATGGGACGGATTGAGAGATTATGCCGGAAAGAAGAATTTACACTTGCTTATCTCGTTGAAAATCTTTCCTCTATTTTGCCGCAATATGAAACTGCCGGTGAAAAATCCAGTTATGGAAAGAGAAGTCATACATCTGTTAGACAAGCTTTAAGACGTTTCAAAATGTTTTTAGCTTCTGAAAAACTGATTTAGAGGTATGTCATGCCTGACATAAAAACCTTAAACGATAATTTCAGGAAGACGCTTATCGGTGGAAGAGTTGTCTTAACCCAAGGTATCAATACCCAAATGCCAAGAGATATTGCAAGGATTTTAGCAAAAGTCAGGAATTTTAACAATTTTACCAAAGCTAACGATCCATATGGAGAACATGAAACTTCTCTTAGCTTTGCTAGGGAGGGACGACCGAAGCAAAGGTTAGTTGTTCGCGCAAATAGAAAGCGATAGCTTTCGTAGCGGCGCAATTTGGAAGTTTTGATTATAAAGGCGAAAAAATATATTGGAAAATTGATTATTATGACAAGAGTTACCAATATCTGTCAGAGAATCCTGCAAATCCAGAAGTAACAAACAGAGTCTTAACCATTATGCTTGCAGATGAGTATTAAAAGATAAAACTTCAAAATTCAGCCCGGTTTGATTGATTTCAGTCGGGCTTATGTTTCACTTCTTTTCTTAAATCCGCTTGTTTACGGGTTGTTTATGACGCAATGGGAGATGTTTTTAGGCTAGTTTATCTCAATATCAACATCATAACTATCATCAATCAGGATATAACGACAATTATTTTGCTTGCATAATTCTAAGTTTTTTATGTTTTCTTCCAACGCTGTTTCTTTGGTAAACCAAGAATTATCAAGACGTTTTTCAATGATATTGGCGTAATTTTTTATATCTGAAAAATGATTTTGTATGTAATTTTGAGTCATAACCAAGCAATAAAACTGTATTTCTTGTAAATATGATGAATCAAAGTCTTTTTTCCAGTCAAAAGGAATATAAGCACCTTCAATAATCAAGTTTTGTTTATTTTCTATGGCTGTTTTTATCATTTCCTTAATAATCGGCCATAAATACTCTTCCAATTTTTCATCATCTTCCGGTGTCAATGATGTGTTGTTGCTACGTATTAAACCCATTTTTAGCAAATCTATTGATAAGATAGGATATTTATACTTTTCTAACAGCTTTTGTGCTAATAAGGTTTTGCCTGTATGTGACGCTCCGGAAATTAAAATAATCATTTTACCTCAAAGAAAGATTATTTATTGATATTATAAATACAACATACTGCCACACAAATATATTTTTCAAGCATTAAAAATCCGATCTCTGCTAAAATTTACATGAGACGCCTCCCTTTAAACATAATAATACATATTTACAATGTGCTATAACTTCCTTAAAGAATTTGATATAATTTTAATGTCGTGATTTTTGGGATTTGTAAATGTTTAAATTTCCATTTCTAATGTAGAAATTTTATTAATTACATTATTTTGATAAAATGACATTAACGTCCCTTAATCATTATAATATTTTTTATTTTTCGGTTTGTCGTTTGTTTATTCAGATTTTAATATTTATGTCAATTTATTGTTTTCTAAATATATTTTTACTAACATTTGTAGATTATCAATATTATTAAACTAAAAACGTAAATATACTTACAAATCGTAAAAGATTATATCTTTCATATAACTAAAAGAGAAATAATATAACATTTAAGGGAACAAACTATTATTACTTTTTTATATTATTTCTCTTAATACCTTTATATCTACATTCTTAAATTTCTTAATACCTATTTTTCTAAATAAATTTTTCATTTTATATTTTCATTTTTTTATATTTATATTCTTACATTATTATATTTATATATAGGAAACAAAAGGTAAAACAAACGGTATTTCAAAAGCATACTAATGGTTTATAGTTTAATCATAGTAATGGTTTTTCTGTTTGGGCGGCAATTTGATAGTATAATGTTGTCTCCAGTCTTTATATTCAACATAAGGATTGTAGCCGATGTATCTTAAAATCTCCTGAGAAGCACTATCCAACAAATAATGCTTATTGTTGCTTACAACCCAATAGTAATATTCTCCAATACTTTTATGTTTAAATTGATTAATGTATTCACATAATTGGCAAAATTTGACATCTACATTATTTCGAAAACCATCATCCAATTTAATGTGATTTTTATAATCAAAACAATCCAGCGGGAATTCAGATAAACAGAATTCCGGATTTTTTAGCTGTTTCAGTATTTTTTCTTTAGCTCTTTCATCAATATTCTTTTCATCTAAAATCTTTTTAATGCGCTCCAGTTTATGATTACTAACATCTTCTGTTACTTCATTGGGAAATTGAGCATTTAAATTATTTGATTGTGCATTTTTGTTTTCATCAAGATTATCTGTTGTATCTGGCTGTTGCATATCGCTTTTTCTAGCATTTTGATTACCTTCTTTGGATTTGCTCTTTTTCATATTTGTTTCAAGCGTTTTTTTCAGTATTTCGCTTTGATGTTCTTCAAAATATTTAACCATAGTTTCTCCGAGTTCGGCAGGATTATCTATAGTATATAATTTTTTTTGATTTTTTTCGGTAATTGTTAAAGTGTTACTATCTACATTAAAAGAAAAAGTTGATTTTGACTTGCCATTCATTGAAATTTCAGTATCACCTCCTGAAATAAATAAATTGCAAATATCTATTGAATTCATTACTGGATATGCAAAATTATAGCCATGAATTTTATTTTTAAAATCCGGTGTCTTCATTATTCTGACATTATATTCAGAACATTTTTCAATCGTAATCATTTTTTATTCCTTGAAATATTAATATTTATATTATTGTTTTTACATTTATTTTATAAAAAGGTTAGTTATATTCGTAAAGCCAATTATGAGTGCGCTATTGTTTTTGAAATAAGAATATCCCAACATCCTTCCCTTTGAGAATAAGACATTCGACTTCTGCAAAATTTTGCAAAGGTTTGCATTAAAAGACATTGATGTCACTTAATTGTCATAGGTTGCATATTCCTACTGAAAAATGCCTGTTTGTCGCAATTAGCCTATATAAAGGGCGCCTTTTTTAGCTTATTTTATCAAAAATATTTTTTTCATAATTGGCTTTACGTCTTTATTTATTCCCGACATATAATTATTATGACTGATACGTTTAATAAAATAAAAGAAGAATTGTCTCGTTATTATCCCGGCGCTACGGATATTGAGCTAACCGAAATGACAAATAATCTGATTGATTTTTATACAACGGCTGTAAAAGCTGTTTTGGAAGCTCCCCAAGCTGAAACTCCATTAAATGACATTGATGACAGTTAATTATCTGAAAACGACGTAAATATTAGTAAAAAAGTTACAAATGGGTGCATTTTTTTTGCGTACATTCCCCAAATAACGCGTCATAATATTATTATGCAGAAACAACGTTGTAGTATAGGGAATACTAGACAATGAAAAAGAAATATAAACAAGTTATAGAAATTGAAAAATGCGAACAAGCGGTTATGCTGGCTCGTGTCTCAAGCCGTAAACAAGAACGCGGCGCCAGTTTGGAAGCTCAGGAAAAAAGTATAAAAGAATATTGCAACAGAAATAACCTTATTATCATTGAGCCATATCCTAAAGCTTTTGTGTTTACGGAAAGTTCGACACGTGGCGGTCGTAAAAAATTTAATGAAATGATAGACTTTATCGAAAAACAGAAACATAAAACAGCCATTGTTGTGCATACGCTTGACCGTCTGCAACGTGGTTTTGGAGAATGCGAAAAAATAAAAGAATTACTGAAAGCCGATAAAATCGAAGTACATTTTATTGTAGAAAGTCTTATTCTTGATAAGTTTAGCTCTGATGATGACTTTACAAGATATGACTTTGGTATCTTATCTGCAAAATTATATTTAACATCTATGAACAAAAATGTTAAACGCAGCCAAAAATACAATCGTGAAGCCGGATTATGGCAAGGTCTGGCACCTATCGGATATTTAAATGCAAAAGACGAAAGAAGAAGAGCAACTCTTATCCTGGATCCTGAACGCGCGCCTATTATCAAGCAAATCTTTGAGGAATATGCCAGCGGGGTGCATTCCTTAAAAAGCGTTTGGTTGTCTGCAAAAGAAAAAGGCTTGATGTCTAAAGAACCGAATTATAATCCTAGATCCAAGAATTATGGTAAAATCTGTCCTATCAGCCGCAATAAAATACACGATATTCTGACTAATACATTTTACTATGGGGCTATGTATGTCGCGGATGAAGAAATTGATGAAAAAACAAAAAAGCCAGTCAAAACTTTTTATAAATTAATAAATCACGTATACGAACCGATTATCAGCAAAGAATTGTTTGATAAAGTACAAAAAGTTCTTAAAACCAGAAAAAAAGAAAGATTTTGCAAAGAACAAAAATATGCCGGTATTCCTTTTGTATTCAGAGGATTAATTACTTGCAAATGCGGCTGCGCCATCACGCCTGAACATCATAAAAAAGGCAATAAAGAATATGTGTATCTCCGTTGCAGCCATCAAAAAGGCACTTGCAATCAAAAATTAGTTAATGAAAACACTATTCTTGAACAACTGGAACGAGAGATATTTCATCAAATCCGTATATCTCCGACTATGCATGATTTGCTAAAAACCTCTATTACCCAATCTTTGGAAGATGAAAAGAAAATCAACGCCAGCATTCGGAAAAAAATTGCTGAAGAAATAAGTCTTATTGATACCCGACTTGAAAGGCTATGGGAATGCTACCTTGACCGAGATATTGATAAAGCCAAATATGAACTTGAAAAGCAAAAATATCTTGAACAGAAGAAAGACTTAAACGCGAGAGTCGAAAAATATAGCGACATCAGCAACGGCTTAAAAGAAAACATTGGAAAAGCTATAGATTTTGCGGCTAATTTATCAAACTTAATGAAAGCCGCCTCTCCTGATGAGAAAAACATGTTATTAAAAAGGCTTTTGACTAATTGTGTTTTAGATGGCGAGGTTTTGAAATATGAGATTAAGGCACCTTTTGATAAACTGCTTGTCTGTTCCAACTATAAAAAATGGAAAGATATTACGATTGAAAATTTGGAAGAATTTGAGAACTTAAATTAGATTCTAAAAAATGTTATTTCAATAAAATTTTAGAAAATAATTTCTAATTTTTAATATTTCCATATAGTTTTAGCTTTACTTTTTAAATTTTAGCATTATTATGTATTTATGAAAGGATAAAGCCATGATTAAAAGAGAGGAATACCTTAACAAACTCATAAGCCTTAAAGATAAACAAATCATTAAGGTTATAACCGGTATCAGAAGATGCGGAAAATCAACATTATTTGATTTATATGAAGAATATTTATTAAATAATGGCGTTACTCCTGAACAGATTATTCATATTAATTTTGAAGAATCTGATGATGAAAAATATAAAGATATAAAAACGCATAGCGATCTGTATAACTATGTGAAAGACAGGCTTATTAAAGATAAAATGACTTATGTGATTTTAGATGAAATTCAATTTATACCTGATTTTCAAAAAGCTGTTGACGCATTGTTTATCAAAAAAAATGTGGATTTATATATAACCGGCTCTAATTCATTCATTTTATCAGGCGAATTGGCTACGCTGCTTTCCGGAAGGTACATGGAAATAAAAGTTTATCCGTTCTCATTAAAAGAATATCAGCAAGCTTTTCCGACATTAAGCAAATCTGATTTATTTCAAAAATACATAACCGATAGTTCATTTCCTTTCACTTTAGCCTTAAATGACAATCGCCGTAATATTCTGGATTACTTAGACGCGCTCTTTAATACGATTATTGTTAAAGATATCGCAATCAGAAGAAATCTTATGGATACATCGGCCTTAAAACGTGTTACCAAATTTATAAGCGCAAACATTGGTAATCTGGTTTCTATCAAAAAAATTGCCGACACAATGTCATCTGATGGACAAGACATATCAACCCATACCGTAGAAAGTTATTTGTCATCCTTAAAAGATTGTTTCTTTTTGTATTCTGTTCCGCGCTATGACATTAAAGGCAAAGAATACCTGAAAACCGGAGAAAAATATTACATCTCAGATATTGCGATGCGAAATATGCTGATAGGTCAAAAACCTCAAGACTACGGCCATGTGTTGGAAAACATTGTTTATTTAGAACTTTTGCGACGCGGCTATCAGGTTTTTGTTGGTAAAGTTGGAGATTTGGAAGTTGATTTTACAGCTATCAAAGGACAAGACATTGAACATTATCAAGTCGCGTGGACGGCAATAGAAGAAAAAACACTTAAAAGAGAATTACAATCACTGGAACAAATAAATGATCATAATCCGAAGTTTTTATTAACAATGGATTATATTCCGGTTACTTCACACAATGGAATTAAACAAATCAATGTTTTGGATTGGTTACTGGCATAATCTTCAATTTTATCTGAATTAGGAATGTGCATTTTTGCATATTTCTTTGGATTTGGCTAATTATAAACTAGTTATAATTCTATTTTACAAAAAGTGCAATTTTGCTTTAAATGTAAAATGCAAGTATTGCATATAAATAAGGATGAAAGTTTATGTTGCTATTTTTACAACAAAATGCAGAATGGATATGTGCAATAGCTATTGTTATATTTACGGCAGTTCAATGTCTGATTAGTTATGCTCAATATAAACAAGAATTACGTCTCAGAAGATTTAACCTGGCACAACAAATGGATGAAGCATGCATTATATATAAGTTTGATAAAGGAAGTGTCCAGAAAATTGTTGATTGGTTCAATAAAAATCAATCTCAGTTTATGTATCTACTAAATGAGAAAGACTTAAAACATTATGATATTTTTCAAGCTCTTTTAAAAGAATTATATAATACAAACCCTGCATTTAATGATGTTATTGAATTATACCGTAAATGTTTAGTTCGTTTAGATGTTGCTTTACTTAACGCCAATTATGGAATTCGTAAACTAAAAAAAGTAAAAAAACATAAAGTCCGTGTTCACACTTGGGATGAAATAAAAAACTCTTAGTTATAGGATAAATAAATTTTTATTGATTTATACATAAGCATTTTGTGCACTTACTAAATCTTACTAGCCGAAGGATGTATTTTTCCATCAATAAATATAAGTTTACTACTTATTTCCGCTTTGTTTTTAATTTCAATAAGTTTACGTTGCTGTTTTTCTATTTTTTTCTCATCTAAATTAACATCTATAAATATAAAGTATGCCCCAACCACGTTTGTCGTTGCCTGCTTATATTTTTCTAGTTGTTTCTCATATCCGTGAGCATATTTTGTATTTGTCGACAATTTTATTTCGACAAGAACTTTAAAATTCTCTCCTTCTGAAAATTTAAAATCAACAGGTCCAACACCTGTTTCACTTTCTGGAGTAATATCTATATTACAATTTTTTAAAACCTGATTAACAAAAGTATTAAACAAATTTTGCCAACCACATTCTTCAACACATTGAAAGTCGGTATGCCATAATAAACTACGTTTTAATTCATTATTGTTTTCAACATATTGCTGAAATTGATTTATTAAATCATCAATAATATCAAGCTTTCTTTTCTTTGAATCAATTTTTATTAAATTTAAATCCTCTCGTTCTAATAATTCAGCTGGAATAGTTATTCCCATATTATCAAATAAAAAACCATAAGGCTTTCCCTCTATTGAACTCATATATTGCCCTAACTCACTAATAGCTTGGGGATTTTTATACACATAATTCTTGACTTCATCCTTTATTTCTTTTTCTTTCATTTTAAGCAGTTGTGCTTCTTTAAAAATATTCGCAATATCTTGATTTACACGTGTTTTTATTCCTTCATTAGAATTGGCAATATTAATAAAACCATCTAAAACAGTATCAAAATCATCTTCCATCGGCAATTTACTTAAAATGTCATATGGCACCAATAAAATATAATTTTTATTTAATGGGTGTTTTGGTAGTTCATATTTTTTGCCATCAATTTTATAAGTATGTGTTTCAATTCCCATTTCTTTAGCATTAACTTCTGTAAACTCTGCAAGCTGATGCTTAATGATTTGGGCTGTCATATCACTAATAAAATCAGGTCCAATTCCTCTTTCTAATAAAAATAAAATGGAAAATACATGTACATTCTGAAGACTTCCTGACTCAACAATTAACTGATAAGCTGAATTAATTAACTGTAACGCTATTTCTTTTCCAATTCCCCGACCATTTGTATTATACTTTGAAAAACCTAAGCATAATCCAACTTGTTCTTGTGATTTAAGTTTGTTAATTAAAGTAACTTTAGCTTTATTCCTTAAATTTTGCGGTAATTGTCCAATAGCACTTATTTCATTATATAAATTTATGAAAAATTTTTCATAGGCAATACGAGCATCTTCACTAAAAATTTTATAATTAGAATTTTTTAATAATGTTGGATCAATAAATAATCCCACATCCGTATTAAAAGTAGGATTTAAAATATTTCTCCTTTTGAATTGCTCTGCTGATATGCTATAAACTTTCGACAATGGTTCAAAGGAGATTCTCGTATCGGCGCTCATATTTTATTTCCATTAGATTATTATCCTTATTTTTGTTATTTAGGGATTTTATTCTTTAAACGCAAGATGTTAGGTAAATAAATTGCAAAAAACATTAAATTACACGTTATAAATATACTCGGATACTGCACGTCATCTCCAGCCAGACTGGAGAAGAGTTGCGTTTTTGGACGCAACTCTTTGATTTTTAAAAGCAATTTTCGGTCCGAACGATTTTGCGTTTTCATCTGTTTTATTATCCTCAAAGCCTTGGTTTTCCTCATTTTGCGAGCCTTGTAAAAAATTTGCTTCTTTTTTCGTAAAAATACGCTTTTTCAAACTCGCTGAACGGAAAATTCAGTTCATACGTCAATTCTCCTTCCGTTAATATCATTTCCTTAAAAACAAATTTTAACAACAAATGTTTCAGCTCAAGATTATCGGATTTGGCAAACACTCTTCCGGCCTGCGACGCAAGATTTATGAGATCTAATATCGTTGAAGTGAAGGCATTTCCCGTCTTTTCATAGGTTTTAATCTTTCTTCCCATACGGTCAATTTTGAGTTGGATTTCATTGCGCTTGGTTTCAAACGTTTCTCGGTCAAGCTCTCCGTCCAAACGCAAATCAAACAAATTATCCAATTTTGCCTTCAATTTCTCCTGTTCCTGTCTCAGTTTTCCGATTTCCTGCTGACAGTATTGTTTTTCTGAAATTTCAGCATTTTTAATCTCTTCATACAACGGATTTATTAGGGAATCCGGTATTTTGATACGGTTTAGGACGGTTTCTATCGCACTTAAAACATCTTGTTCCGGGATGTATCTCCTCTGCCCGGTTTTGGTGTAACAAACCACCCACGAATAGTATTTTCTTCTCAGTTGGTCTTCGCAGGGACAAACCCTTCCCGTTCTTCCGCAGGTAATTAAACCTCTCAGCACAAAAGGCTTTTGGCTGTATTTCAGCCCCGCGCCATTATGATTGTTCAGGGCTTTTTGTTTTTGGCATTGCTCCCAAAGCTCTTGCGAAATCAGCGGCGGATAAACATGTTTGATAATTCCTCTTTTGGTTTTCATCTCGCCATAATAAAAAGGATTGTCCAATATATAATAGATACTGGAATTGACCAGTTTTTTACCGGCTCTGGTCTTAAGTCCCATTAAATCGGCAAAATGCACGGCTTCCAATATGCTCATCTTACCGAGAGCATAAAGTTCAAATATTTGCTTGATGATACCGGCTTCCGGTTCTTTGAGGCGAATATTATGTTTGCCCCGCTCGTCAACATAATTTTCATACCCGAGCGGCGCTACGCCGCACCTTTCCCCGTTTTTGGTTTTCAACTCCGTAGAACGGCGGACATTCTCGGAGAGTTGCAAGACATAGGCTTTGGCTCCCATGACCGAGAAATCCCAGCGCATAATATCGGCCGAGGTGGATTTGCTGTTTAATATCATCCCTTCGCGATAAAAATGCAGCTCAATCTTGTCTTGGCGCATCAATTCATCAAGAAGCACGCTTTCTTTGAAGCTTCTTTGCACCCTGTCAACCGTATCGGCCACAATCGCTATGGTTTCCTTTTGTTTCTTGCAAAAATTTATCATCTCCATAAAACGCTTACGTTCGCCGCGGGTGGAACTTTCAATAATTTCAAAGCGCTTGATAACATCAAGCTCCCTTCTTTCGGCATATTCTTCCAAACGCTTACTTTGAGCGCGCAGGCTTAATCTCTCCTCCTGCATTTTGGTTGATACGCGTGTCAGTATGACGGCTTTCATTTTCTTTAATCTCCTGTTTGATTGATAACATACACCTTGCAAAACCTGTCAGGTTGCGAACGCCTTGTTTCAGTTCTTCCTCGGTTTTGGGGACGGACGCAATGTTTCTCAATGCTTCGGTTAAACTTATTGTCATTTTATCTTTCCCTTAATCAAACTCAATCTAATATATTGTTTTGTTCTGGTTTTATTGCAAAGGGGGCTTATTTTTGATAAGCCCCGGACACTTTTAATTAAACCCGTTCAGAAACATATTGATTCTGTTCGTTTTGGCGGGCAGCTTCAGATTGTATGTACATTTCATGAAGCATCGCTTCAGCGGCGGCAAGCGTCCTCTGCCTTGTTTCCTCTACTTTTCGGGCATATTCTTCCTGTCTTTCCCTGGCTTTTTGCTCGCGTTCGGCTTTTTTCTTATTTTTCCGGCGCTCGTTGGCTTCTTTTTTGCGCACCGCAGCATTATCAATCTCTTTGGCCAGAAAGTCGGTAATGTCCTCATTAAATTCGCCGGCCTCAACACTGTTGTAAAAATCAAACAATGGGATAACGGCTTTATGTTCAGAGGTTATCCATTACCGCAGGTATCACAATAGTGATTACAGCAGCATTTCATATATCAAAGACCGAAAAATTACCAGCTACGACTATTCCTGCCGGAACCACCGGAAGAACAATATATTCCGTCACGACCGGTTTTGCAGATACTCAAAAACCTCCGCCGTTACCAACCGGATGATTTGGATAATTACAGAACGGTGGAAGAATTGGCGGAAGAGTTATTCTAAAATGATTTCTAATTTCATGTTTTCTTGTTATTTCTTTATTTTTAAAATATGGCTGGTTTTAGTTGTCAAACTCATGTGCATCAGCACATTCAAATCGAACTTCTTTGATATACTTTTTAACAATCTCTCTAATCATTGAATGAGCATATCCTATTGCAGAAGTAATATACATTGTCCCTGTATATACATTTTTCGTAAAATCACTCTCATGAACAAGATGATGACTATGATCATAAATTGCAGTAACCAATTTATCAAACCGCTCTTTGCTTTCTTTTGCAGTTGAAGAATAATATGTATCAAATATTTTATGTGCGACTCCCACAACACAATCAATCGCATCATCATCATACGTAGCATTATTCATATCTGCTGTAGAAGCATTATCCCCATAATCAACTTTACAATTGTTCAACTCTTGCTCTAACTTATCAATTGCCAAACTTTCCTGTTGGACAAGCAAGATTACGTGCATC
>UMLT01053150.1_pt1 | contig 35599 bp, 29 predicted proteins | sample 1966641 | NCBI WGS metagenome assembly UMLT01 (sample SAMEA4836208, study PRJEB28245) | human gut metagenome | biome: gut microbiome; material: fecal sample | place: Denmark | collected 2008 | reverse complement strand
CCGGGGCCCCATTCGTTCCGCACCGGTGGACGTGGCCGTCAGCCAGGCGCAGGAGCTTGCCCGGCGGGGCTACCGGGAGATCGTGGTGACGGGCATTGAGATCGCCAGCTGGGGCGCCGACCTTCCCGGGAAGCCCGCGGTCACGGAGCTGATCGAGGCGGTCTGCACCGCCGTTCCGGCACTGCGGGTGCGGCTGGGGAGTCTGGAACCGCGAATCGTGACGGAGGATTTCTGCCGGCGGCTTTCCCGGCTTCCGAACCTCTGTCCCCAGTTCCACCTGTCCATGCAGTCCGGGTGCGACACGGTATTGCAGCGAATGCGGCGGAAGTATGATACCGCGCGGTACTATGAAAGCGTCTGCCTGCTGCGGACGTGGTTCCAGGGCTGTGCCGTTACCACGGACATGATCGTGGCATTCCCCGGGGAAACGGAGGATGAATTTGCCCGGAGCCTTGCCTTTATCCGCAAGTGCGGCTTTGCGGAAATGCACATTTTCCCCTATTCCCGCCGTCCCGGAACCCCCGCGGACAAAATGCCGGGGCAGCACGGCAATGCCGTGAAGGAAGCGCGCAGCCGTGCGGCCATTGCCGTAGCCGAGGAAATGAGCCGCGCCTACCGGGAAGCGCTTGTCGGCTCCGTGCAGAGCGTCCTGTTTGAAAGTGTGGAGGACGGCCTGTTCACCGGACATACGCCCAATTACGTAAAGGTCTATGCCGCAGGTGAGAATCTCCACAACGAAATTCGGGATGTTACGATAAAATCCGTTTTTCAGGACGGCGTGCTGGGAGAAATTTGCGCGGCGAAGGAGGTCAGCGGGCATGAAGCATGATACCGCCATACCGGCCGGCCGCCGGGTCTATATCGATTTTCTGAAAGTGATCGCCATTTATCTGGTGCTGTTCAACCACACCGGCGTAAGCGGCTTCGTCCTGTTTACCGTCCGGCAGGGGACGAAAATGTACTTTCCCTTGATGTTCAATGCCATTCTGATCAAAATTGCCGTGCCGCTGTTTTTCATGGCGTCCGGCGCGCTGCTGCTGGGGAAAGAGGAATCCTACGGGGATCTGCTGCGCAAGCGGTTCCTCCGATTTCTTGTTGTTCTGGTGGTCGCATCCCTGATTTCGTACCTGTACACCTGCCTGCGGCAGGGCAGTCAAGCGCTTTCGGCAGCATATTTCTGGACGATGCTGTATACCCACAATCTGGCTGGCTCTTACTGGTATCTGTATGCGTATCTCGCATACATTCTCATGCTCCCCCTGCTGAGGAAGCTGGCAAAAGCCATGACCGCGTAGGAGTATCGGTGGATGTTTTTGCTGTACGGTGTGGTTCATTTCCTGCAGATTCTGGAATTTCTGATCTGGAAGGGCGGGAAATCCCACAACAGTTACTTTTCACTTTTTATCGCGCTGGACTACGTTTTTTACCCCCTGATGGGCTACTACATTGACCGGTGCATGAAGGATGCCGAGTTCACGGTCAGGCGGCTGCTCGCCATGACGGCGGTCAGCGTCGCCGCGATTGTGGTCTGCTGCCTGATGACCCACTACAGCTGCACCCTGACCGGCGGATGGGATGAGGAAAGCTGCCAGACCTTCTTCAGCACCCTGATTTTCCTGCCCACCGTCACAGTGTACTACGGGGTGAAGCTGCTCTTTCTGCGGCATCCGCCGACAGAACGGCTGAAGAAGATCATCGTCGCAGCCAGCGAAACGACCTTCGGCCTTTACCTGATAAACCACATCTGCCTTGAGGAAACCATCCCCGTGTTCGCGGCTTTGTATCCCCATATGCGGGTGCTGCTCGCGTGCTGGATATGGACGCTCTGCGCCTGCCTTCTGGGCGGCGGCATCACCTTCCTTGTGAAGAAGATTCCCGGCGTCCGCAAGTTCCTGTAGGGTCTATCTGAAAACCGGGAATATGACCAACAGCGAGGGATTTTTCGCCTGATGAAGCCATTTTTCCGCGGGAATACTTTGTGTATTGCAAGGGAAAATGGTGCACAGCAGGCGGAAAAGACCCGCTGTTTGGGCATGTTGACGGTTTACAGATAGGCCCTAACGGAAAGCCGCGGTTTTCCGCCGTTTCTTGCAATTCTGCGCTTTTCGTGGTAAGATAACGCTAATGTTTGATTCTCAGGAGGAACCCCATGAAAACCCTGATGCACATTTGCTGTGCGCCCTGTGCCAATCAGCCCATCGAGGTGCTTCGCACCGACGGCTTCGAGGTCACGGGCTTCTGGTATAATCCCAACATCCACCCTGTCACCGAGTACCGCGCCCGGCGCAACTGCCTGCAGGCCTACGCCGAGGAAATCGAGCTTCCCCTGATCCTCCGCAACGACTATGGCCTGCGCCCCTTTGTCCGGGCGGTGGTGGAGGACATTCCGGGGCGGTGCGTCAAATGCTACGAAATGCGCCTGTTTGAGACTGCCCGTCAGGCCGCCGAGGGCGGCTTCGACAGCTTTACGTCCTCCCTGTTCATCAGCCCCTACCAGAAGCACGAGCTGATGCGGGAGGTGGCCGAGCGGGCGGCGGCGGAGTACGGCGTGCAGTTCCTGTACCGGGATTTCCGCCCCTATTTCCGCGCCGGACAGGAGTTCGCCCGGGAACACGGCTTTTACATGCAAAAATACTGCGGCTGCATCTTCTCCGAGGAGGAGCGGTACATGAAGCCCAAGAAAATTCTTCCCTGAGTGGGAAGCGGAGGTATTATGTCAACTTACGAATTTTCCGTCCCCTGCCTGTTCGGGCTTGAGGGCATTGCCGGCGACGAGCTGCGGCGGCTGGATATCCCCAACGTCCGGGTGGAAAACGGCCGGGTGCTGTTTTCCGGAGAAGCGCGGGACATGGCCAAGGCCAATATCTGCCTGCGCACCGGCGAACGGGTGCTGATCGTGCTGGCGGACTTCCCTGCTAAGACCTTTGAAGAGCTGTTTCAGGGAGTCTACCATGCAAATCTGGAGGATTTTATCCCCAAAGGCGGCAGCTTCCCGGTGAAGGGTCACTGCTTAAACAGCCAGCTTATGAGCGTCCCGGACTGTCAGGCCATTGTGAAGAAGGCCGCCTCCCGGCGTCTGGGAGAAAAATACGGCGTCAGCTGGCTCCCGGAGACCGGGGCAAAGTACCAGCTGCAATTCTCCATCATGAACGACCGGGCGCAGCTGTATCTGGACACCTCCGGCCAGGGCCTTCACAAGCGGGGCTACCGCGCCGTGGGCAACGACGCGCCCTTGCGGGAGACCCTGGCCGCCGCCATGGTTCAGCTGACCCGCTACCGGGGACGGGAATTTCTGTGGGACCCCTTCTGCGGCTCCGGCACCATCCCCATTGAAGCGGCGCTGATCGCCCGGAACGCCGCCCCCGGCGGCCGCCGCCGGTTTGCGGCGGAAGCATTCGCATGGTGCGACGGGAAAGTCTGGGACGAGATTCGGGAAGAAGCAAAAGCGAAGGAATTCCATGGAAAATACCAGATCCTCGGCTCGGACAACGACCCCAAGTGCGTCTCTCTTGCCATGGCCAACGCCCGGAAGGCGGGGGTAGGCGACATCATCCGCTTCGCCGACGGCGACGCCACCAAAATGGACCTGCCCGCCCAGTCCGGCATTCTCATCGGCAACCCGCCCTACGGCCAGCGGATGCTGGAACAGCAGAGCGCCCAGCGGCTCTACGCCGCGCTGGGGCGGCACCTGAAATACGCCGACGGCTGGAAGAAATTCATCATCACCTCCGAACCGGAGTTTGAGCATTACTTTGGCCGCCGCGCCGACAAGAAGCGCAAGCTCTACAACGGCATGATCAAGTGCGACTACTATATGTACACCGATAATTCCCGGAAAAACCAGAAAAGGGATGACAAAAAATGAAACACCTGTTCATCATCAACCCGGCTGCGGGCAGCTGGGATCACACGAAGCAATACACCGCCGCCATTGTGGAAAGCTGCAATGCCCGGGGACTTGACTACCGCGTTGAGGTATCCAAGGCTCCGGGAGAATGCCGCCGCATCACCCGGGAAGCGGGAGAGACCGGGGAAGAATACCGCGTCTACGCCTGCGGCGGCGACGGCACCCTGAACGAAGTCGCGTCGGGGGCTGCGGGATTTCCCAATCTGGCCATCACCGCCTATTCCGGCGGCAGCGGAAACGACTTTGTCCGGCTCTTCAGCGAACCTGCCGCTTTCTCCGATCTGGAACGGCTGCTGGACGCCAAAGAAGTCACCTTCGACATGATCCGCTGCAACGACGACTACGCCCTGAACATCTGCTCCGTTGGCCTGGACGCCCGCATCGGCACCGACGTCGCCCGGTACAAGCGGCTTCCCCTGCTCCAGGGCTTCCGCGCCTATGTCGCCTCCGCCGTGGTGAATGTGGTGCGGGGCATTGCGGAACATTACGTGGTCGAAATCTGCGGCGAGACTATCGACGCCCAGCAGACCATGATCTGCGTGTGCAACGGGCGGTTCTACGGCGGCGGCTTCAACCCCGTGCCGGAGGCCGACCCCACCGACGGGCTTCTGGACGTGCTACTGGTGAAAAAGGTGAGCCGTTTGCAGGTATCCACCATCATCGGCAAATACAAAAACGGCAAATATAAGGACTACCCCGATCTCATCCGCCACTTCCGGACGGACAGTCTGAAAATCCTCTGCGACAAGCCCACCGCCATCAACCTAGACGGCGAGCTTCGCACCTCCGACGTGGTGAACATCGCCGTGGCGAAGGAGAAGGTGCGCTTCTTCTATCCCAAGGACTTAAGCTGGCAGGCAAAGGAACCGGCGCACTGCTGAAAATTTACAGGAACGCGGACATTTTTGCAGCTTTTCATGCAAAAATGTCCGCGCTTTTTACGGCATATAAACGTTGATATCCACGTCCCCATTGATACCGGGGACTCTGCCCGTGCAGGTGTACTGCCACATTTCCACCTTCCATGGGTAGCGCATTCTGTCCTGATACAGCGCCAGCCAGAAGGGAAAATCCTCCAGCTCGCTCAGGTAATACAGGTTCTCCGACTGGTGCCAGTTGAAATAGACCATGGGCTGATAGCCAAGCCCCTTCATTTTTTCGCAGAAGTACAGCTGGATGTCCGTCAGCGTCCGGGCGTCCATGTTGGCTGTCCGGGCGTCACTGGCGGGAATTTCCCAGTCCAGAATGATGGGCATGTCCAGCCGGTAGTCCCCCAGAATGCCCAGCATATACTCGATCTCCTGATCGGCCTCGTCCATGCTCAGCGCCTGAGAAAAGAAGTATGCGCCGATGGGAAGCCCCGCTTCCGTCGCGCCCGCGAGATTCTTCTTCGCGTACTCGTCCTCCACCAGCTTGCCGCTGCCGTAGCCGCGATATCCTAAACGGATGATGGCAAAATCAATGCCGGAACGGGCGACCTTCTTCCAGTCGATGTCCCCCTGAAACGCGGAGACGTCCACGCCGGAATAGCTGTCGGTGCGCAGGCAGGTGAGGTAGTTATGGTTGTTGTACTGAAAGTCCAGACGCCCGTAGGGATTCGGTTCCGGGGGGATGGTCGGCTCGGAGGTCGGTTCCGTTTCCTCCGGCTCCGTTTCCGGCTCCGGCGAGACCGGCGGCTCTGTCATTTCCTCGTGGTGCCGACGCACCACCAGCGCTTCCGGGTCGTCCGCGGCCTTGTAATAGGGACGGCACAGGATCGCGACCCATGCCAGCGCCGCAGCGGCGAGCAAGGCGATGGCGGCCAGTATCCACTCCGGGCGGATTCGCTTTTTCGGCGGGGCAGGCATCTCCGGCGGGTAGATCTCATCCAGAACCACCACGGAATCTTCCATGGAAAAATCTTCCTCCGGGACAGGCTCGTCCGGCCGCAATGGCGGCATCCCTTCCGGCTTCTGAACCTCGGCAGCCTCGTCTTCCAAATTGTCAATGATTTCCATGACCCGCCTCCTTTCCCGCGTCCTTTCGCTACAGTATACCACATTTTTCGCGCCGCGCCAAGAGGAATCGAGTGCTTAAATCAATCTTAAACATTCCGTTAATTTTGGCCATAAGCTGTTGCATTCGCCGCTTTTTGCAATATAATAACATGTAAGCATTTCTCTGGCAAAGGTGATTTTTATGAATGGGATCAGCAGCTGGTTTCGGCAGTTTTCCGCGAAGCTCTCGGCGGGACTGCGCAGCTTTATGGCCGGGCGTTATGGCACTGACCGGCTGAATATGGTAATTCTGTGTGCGGGTCTGTTTTGCAGCCTGCTGTCGGTGTGGGTCAAGGCGGTGCCGCTGAATATCATTTTCTGGGCGCTGAGCTACGGCCTGATGATCTGGGCGATCTGCCGCACCCTGTCCCGGAACACCTACAGGCGGTATCAGGAAAACCGGAAATTTCTCCAGTTTTTCACCCGCTTAAAGGACAGGCAGAACCGCTATTTTGACTGCCCCAAGTGCCGCCAGCTGGTGCGCGTCCCCAGAGGAAAGGGGAAAATCGCCATCACCTGCCCCCGGTGCAAGGAAAAGTTCATTCGCAAGACCTGAAAAGCGCCGCCGCAAAGTTTCACTTTGCGGCGGCTTGTACTTTCCCGTCATGACGCAAACAGTTCCTCCACCGTGGCGAACCGGTAGCCCTCTTTCTCCCACTTGGTCAGCAGCTCGTCGAGGATTTCCGCGTTGGTTCTGGAGGTGGAGTGCAGCAGCACCACTGCGCCGGGGTGTGTCCTCGGCAGCAGCTTGGCGAAGGCCTGCTCCCGGGTGGGCTGGGAATCGTTGTTCCAGTCCACGTAGGCAAGACTCCAGAAGACCGTCCGGTAGCCCAGCTCCTGCGCCATGCGCAGGTTTTCCTCACTGTATATCCCCTGCGGCGGGCGGTAGTATTTGGGCATATCCTGACCGGTGGTGTCCTTGTACAGCGTCTCCAAGTCCTGCAATTCCTTTGTGAATGCCGCCTTTTCGGAAATTTTGCTCATGTCGTAGTGGTGCATGGTGTGGTTGCCCACAATATGCCCTTCCTCCGTCATTCGGCGCACCAGATCGGCATTTTTCTCGATGTAATTGCCCACGAGAAAAAAGGCCGCCTTGACGTTGTGCTTTTGCAGGGTGTCCAGAATTTTTTCCGTACAGCCGTTTTCGTAGCCTGCGTCAAAGGTCAGGTACAGCACCTTTTCCGACGTGCTGCCGATGTACGCGGCGTCGTACCGCTTCAGCTGGTCGATCCCGGCGTTGCCGATGGGCGGTGCGCCCTCCTGACGGAAGCTCAGCCCCCACGCCCCCGTGGGCAGCGCGCTGCCCGAAAAAATCCCCACTGCCGTCACTGCCGCCGCGGTCAGCGCTGCAAGCAATATCAGCAAATCCCGTTTGCGCATAAAAACATCCCCTCCCCGGGACATCCTATGCCCTGGGGAGGGGATGTATTCATGTCCGATTCACTGCCCGCCGTGGAGGTACTTGTAGTCCCAGTCCAGATCGAACAGCTTGTTGCCCCGCTCCATGGGACAGCCGGTGTACAGGTCGTCCGCCAGCTCCCGCAGGACCTCCGCAGGCTCCAGGCACTCGATATAAAAGTCCGGCAGGGCTTCCTCTCCCAGCCGCGCCCCCAGAATGGCGCCGGTGACGGCACCCACGGCGGCGCTGCGGCCGGAGTGGTTCACCGCCGCGATCATGGCGCTGTCAAAGTCGGCGGAGTTGGTCAGGCAGGTGTAAACGGCCCCGGCAAGCACCTGCGCGGCGCTGTCGCAGCCCAAGCGCTCCATCACGTCCACGGGGCTGAGATTGGGGGATTCCGAGTAGGTGATGGCGTGGCGCACCAATGTCGCGACCTCGAACGCCTGACTGTACTGGTGGCCGAACTGCTCTTTCATGGCCTCCACGGCCTCCGCCACCAGCCGTTTCAGGGGCAGGTGGGGCTGACGGATGAGCCTGCTCATGATGTGCGCCAGCACCGCCCCGGAGAGAAACGCCGAAGGACTCCCCTGCGTCAGCGCCACCGTTTCCGCCCCCAGCAGATCGATCTCATGCTGGTCGGTACGGTCTTCGTGGAAAAACAGCCCGACGCCGATGGCGGTGGTGATGCCGCCGGGGCCGTCGTAATTGTTGGCGGGGGTTTCGGGGGTTCCCAGAGCGGGGCGGCTCAGGGTGTCCAGCATCCGGGTGTCCATGCAGTGGCGGCGGCAAAGCTCGGCCTTCCGCAGAAGCCAGCAGTAATTCCGGGTGGGGCGTCCCCAGGGGCGCTGAGAGGCAGCCCATTCCCGGCTGCTCATGCCCACGTATTTGATGAAGGGCGCCATTTTCCCCAGCATCTGTCCCCGGGTCAGACCGAACAGCAGACCGTTGCAGGTAAACGCCGCCAGCTGGGTATAGGAGGTGACGTCGGCGTAGCCATTGACCAGATCGTAGCCCAGCAGGCCGTTGGGGCCGTAATCCTCCTGAATCTCCTGCCAGCTGCGGTTGTCCACGGTGTATCCCATGGCGTCCCCCACTGCCAGTCCCAGCAGGCACCCACGGTATGACGACTGCGAAACGGCCATATCTGTCCCTCCCCTGCAAATATCTTCTTCCGCTTATTATACCCTCCGGCCCCGGAAAAGGCAAGGGAAATCTACGCCAGCTCCCCGGAAATCGCCGCCAGCGCCGCCGACAGCCGTTCCTCCTTCAGGCCGGAGTAATTGATCACCAGACAGTGCAAATCTTCCGACTGGTCGTGGTAGTAGCTGCTTAGAGTCCTGACCCGGATGCCCAGCGTGGCCAGCTTCTCCGTCAGTGCATGATCGGAAAGAGGCGTGTCAACCTTCAGCAGGAAATGCAGTCCCGCGTCCTGCTCCTGAATGGTCAGCTTGTGGGAAAAGCTGCAATTTTCCAGCAGAGAAACCACGGCATTCCGGCGGCTTTTGTAGAATTTCCGCATTCGGTTGATGTGCTTCTCAAAAAATCCCCGGCCTATAAACCGCGCCAGCGTGTACTGCTCAAAGCTGGGGACGGTACAGCTGTAAAAGCCCAGCTTCTGCTGAAACGCCGCCATCAGCCCCCCGGGAAGCACCATGTAGCTGATTCGGATGGAGGGCGCGAGGCTCTTGGAGAAGCTGTTCATGTAGATCACCCGCCCGCCGTCGTCCAGGGACTGCATGGCGGGGACAGGGTGGGCGTCGAAGCGGAATTCCGAGTCGTAGTCGTCCTCGATGATCCATTTTTTGCCCCGGTTCGCCCAGTCCAGCAGTTCCCGTCTCCGGCTCACCGGGGTGACAATACCGGTGGGAAAGTGATGGGAGGGGGAAATGTGCAGCACGTCGGCGCTGTCGAGACTCTCCGGGATAACGCCCCGGCCGTCCATCGCGGCGCTGACGGTTTTCACGCCCCCGGCGGCGTAAATTTTCCGGATTTTCCCGTACCCCGGCTCCTCCACGGCGTAGACCTTCTCCCGCCCCAGGAGCTGAATCAGAAGATTGTACAGAAAGTCCGTTCCCGCGCCGATCAGGATGTTCTCCGGATCCACCCGCATTCCCCGGAAGGCCGCCAGATGCCCGGCAATGGCCTGCCGCAGCTCCGGGACGCCCCGGTTGGGCAGGGGCGCGAGAAGCGCCTCCCCGAAGTCCAGCATGACCTCCCGCTGTAAGCGCGACCAGACGGAAAAGGGAAACTGCTCCGTGCCGTTGGCGGTCAGGTCGAGAAGGCATGGCGCGTCCTCCTTCGGGCGGCGCACCGGGGCGGCGGGCACCGGGTTGCGGCGCTCCACCGTCTCCACGAAATAGCCCACCTTCTCTTTTGAGCAGATGTACCCCTCGGACAGCAGCTGACTGTAGGCGGCCTCCACGGTGATCTTGCTGACCTCCAGATTCTCCGCCAGCGCCCGCTTGGAGGGCAGCTTCTCCCCGGGACGCAGCGCCCCGGACAGGATATCCCCCCGGATGCAGCGGTAAAGCGCTTCATAAAGGGGGACACCCGGGGATTTTTTCAGCTCGTAGGTTAACATAACTTTTTCTCCTTGGGTGGGGGGAATTGAGCCAACAGGCGGTTAGATTTCTTTTAACAAACTTGAAGTTGTTTATCCAAAATGAAATGGAATAACCATATCAAGTAAAACTGCAAGAACTATACTAATCGTTCCCATTAGCGCAGAACTCCTCAATGTGTCTCTCCTCAAAACAATAAGTCCAATAATAAAGACTATCACTTCCAAAACAGATTTTGCATTAAAATACCAACATCCATATACAAAGCACATATTGAACAATACTGCCAAAATCAGCGCTGATAGTATAAATGCCAGTTTGCTTTTCCCCTTTGCATACCAACAGACAAAAGCCAATAATGGAGAAACAGCTGTAAATCCAAACCAAATCATCGCATAACTTCTTGTGAAAAATCCTGCAATATAGTTTGAATACAAATAGTAGCTTGCAACCATACCAACAAAGAATACAAAAACATTGATGCTTGCTCTTATTGCAGAATTGCTATAAATAGAAATACACAGTGCAATCAATATCCAGATTGCAAAACGCCCAAGAAAATTACCAATATCTAAGACTCCATTTATTGCCATAAGCACACCTGGAAGTTCAGTTTGACGAAAATCCAGATATTTTGAGAAAGTTCCCAAAGCTATTCCGAGAAACAATATCGCTATGGTATTTATAAGTTTTCTATTATTGGATATTGGATTTTCTGCATTCCTTATATCATTCAAAAAATTTATCATAATTACCCTCACAAATTCCGATTTGTCAGCCTGCTGAAACCACGAAACGGATAGCGCAGAGATGGGTCAAGTCCCCTCACGCCGTTTCCCTGCGGAAGACGCGGCGGAAAATCTTTTCGCCCCAGTCGAACAGGCGCTGCATGGCGAAAAATACCGTGGGGGTCATGAGCAGCAGCGTCAGCATCAGAAGGTTCGTCTGCACCGTGCCGGAACGCAGCTCGAACAGCTCCCCAAGGCAGGTGAACACCACGACCAGACACACCAGCATCCCGCCCCACACGATCCTCCGGAACGCGCCGAAGGGCTTACACACCTGAAACAGCACCATCATGCCCACCACAGCGAGAATGCCCGCGCACACCGTGGCGATGGACTCCGCCGGGAGGTCAAAAACCACCATAAACGCCTGACACACCAGCACGGCAAACACGTTGGTCAGCCCGCCGGGGAACGCCCGGCGCAGAACGCCCCGGAGGAAATGCCCGGTCACCCGGTCGTAGTTCGGCTCCATGGCGAGGAAGAACGAGGGAATGCCGATGGTCAGCGCAGAGATTACGGTCAGGTGCATGGGCTGCAAGGGGTACGGCCAGTCCGTGAACAGGGAGATTACCGACAGGAACAGGGAGAAAATATTTTTCACGAGAAACAGCGTCGCCGCCCTCTGAATGTTGTTGATGACCCGCCGCCCCTCCGCGACGATGCTGGGCATGGCGGCAAAGTCGTTGTTCAGCAGCACGAGACTGCCCAGCTGGCTGGCAGCCTGTGCGCCGGAGCTGAAGGCCACGGAGCAGTCCGCCTGCTTCATGGCAAGCAGATCGTTGACGCCGTCGCCGGTCATGGCCACGGTGTGCCCCTGCTTTTGCAGCGCCGCCACAAGGCGGCGTTTTTTCTCCGGCGTCACCCGGCCGAAAACCGTGTTTTCCGACACCGCATGGGAAAAATCCTCGTCGGTTTCCAGCGTGGAAGTGTCGATATACCGGTCTGCACCGGGAATGCCCGCCCGGGCGGCGATCAGGCTGGCGGTGTGGGGATTGTCGCCGGATATGACCTTCACAGTCACGCCCTGACGGTCAAAATAGCCGAAGGTCTCGGCCGCCTGCTCCCGGATGCGGCCGCTGAGCAGAATCAGCGCAAGGGGCGTCACCAGTGCCGGGTCCAACGCGCCGGGGACGGGGTCGCCGTCATACCGGGCGGCCAGCAGCACGCGGCAGCCCTGCTCCGCCCAGCCGTCCACGGCGTCCCGGTATTCTTCAAACCGCTGCGCCAGAATGAATTCCGGCGCGCCCACCAGAAACGCGCCCTGCTCCGCGAACACCGCCCCGCTCCACTTGGTCTCCGGGGAGAAGGGGATGCGCTTTTCGCAGACCCAGTCGGTTTCGCCGTCAAACAGCTCGTGAATGGCCTTGCCCGTGGCGTTGTCCGGCTCCGACGCGCCGTACATGGCGGTGAGGACGGCCTCCAGATATTCCGGGTCGCCGCCCGACAGGGGGACGACGTTTTCCACCTCCATGTCCGGCTCGGTGATGGTGCCGGTTTTGTCCACGCACAGCACGTCCACCCGCGCCAGGGTCTCGATGCAGTTCATGTCCTGCACCAGCACCTTTTTCCGGCTCAGCTTCACCGCCGACGCCGCCATGGCGATGGAGGTCAGCAGATACAGCCCCTCGGGGATCATCCCCACCAGCGCCGCGACGGTGCCCTCCACGCTGCTTTCCAGTCCCAGTTTCAGGACGCAGAACTCCTGATAGAACAGGATAATGCCCACCGGCACCAGCGCGATGCCCACGAAAAGGATCAGCCTGTCCAGAGAGCGCATCATTTCCGACTTTTTCGCGCCGGGGTTTTTCTGGGCTTCCCGGGAAAGCTGGGCGGCAAAGGAATCCCCGCCCACGGCGGTAAACTGCACCCGCCCACGGCCGGAGAGAATGGCCGAGCCGGATTTGACTTCATCCCCGGGAACCTTCGTCACCGCGTCGGCTTCGCCGGTGAGCAGCGACTCGTCCACCCACATTTCCCCGCTGCGTAAGATGCCGTCGGCGGGGAGGGTGTCGCCGGAGGCGAACTCGGCGATATCGTCCTTGACGATGGCTTCCGGGGAAATCTCCTGCCGCGCACCGCTGCGGATGACGGCGACGGGACGTTCCGCCACCAGCGTCAGCCGCTCCACCGCCCGTTTGGCACGGATTTCCTGGATGATGCCGATGACGGTGTTGATCACTGCCACTACCAGAAAGCCCATGTTCAGGGGGCTGGAGCCGCCGACGACGAGCATCACGGCCAGAACCACGAAAATCAGGTTGAAAAAGGTGAAGCAGTGGGTCAGTACGATTTCTTTTTCGCTTTTGCCGGAATAGACCGGCTTCCCCGCGGGGGTGCGGGACTGAACCTGTTCGTCGGTCAGTCCCAGCGTAGGGTCAATTTCTGGTATTAAATCTCTTTCTTCCATGGAGCGTGCCTCCTGCTTATTTGGCCGGTTCGGGGAAACCGGCGGCCTTGTCCCAGATGACAAGCAAGCTGCCGTCCCTCACCGAAATGTGCGCCGGTTCGCCGGTAAAATGGTTGCTGACGCCCAGAGGAAAACCGCTGGTAAGTACGCCGTCTTCCAGAGCGTAATACAGCCCCCGCTCTGTCACGCCCCGGGCATCCGCGCCAATGCAGAAGACGGACAGGTTTCCGCGCAGTCCCGCCGGGAAGGCAATGCTGCCGTTCTTTACCACGGTGACGATCGACCGGTTGCCTACGAGATAGCCCACGGCGCCCCGGTCGGCGAGAAATTGCAGCGTCTGGAAATTGGCCACGGTGTGGTCAAGTCGGGGGCCGTCCAGACTTCCGTAAAGCACAAACTCCCGATACCCCAGCTCCAGCCCCCGGCGGACAGCGAGCATGGCGTCGGTGTCATCCTTTTCCACCGGGAACACCTCGGCGCCCGGCGGGGTAAAGCCCAGAGAGTCAAAGTCCCCGATGATCTCGTTCGGTTCAATTCCCAGCTTCCGGGTATGTTTCAAGCCGCCGTCGGCGGCGAGGATGTAGTCGTCTTTTTCCAGCGGCCGCGCCAGCGCGTCAAACTCCGCGGCGCAGAAAATCACACAGCAGCCCATGGCCTTCCCTCCTGTTTTTTCTATTTTACCACATTTTACTCCAAAGAAAAGGGGCGGGGCTGTAAACAGTTCTTTAATTTTGCGGTGTTGCCGTAACGAAACGGCGTGACCTTTGCGGTCACGCCGTTCGTGTTCATGATTCTGCGCTGAACAGAATGCGGTCATTGCTGACACCCTGCTCGTGGAACACCTTCAATAGCTGCTCCGTGGTCATGTTTTCCCGCTCCGCGCCCGCCAGCTCCAGCACGATCCGGCCGTTGTTCATCATAATGGTGCGGTTGCCCAGGGACAGCGCCGAGGGGATGTTGTGGGTGATCATCAGGCAGGTGATGTGGTTCTCCGCCACGATTTTTTTCGTCAGGGCAAGCACCTTTTCCGCCGTGGCAGGATCGAGGGCGGCAGTGTGTTCGTCCAGAAGCAGCAGCTTGGGCGTTACCAGCGTCGCCATCAGCAGCGTCAGCGCCTGACGCTGGCCGCCGGACAGCAGACCGACCTTGGTGGTCATCCGGTCTTCCAGTCCCAGATCAAGAATCCGCAGCTGCTCCTTATAGAACTCCCGGTCCGCCTTGGTGATACCGGGCCGGAGGGTTCTGGGCTTGCCCCGGCGTGCCGCCAGTGCAAGGTTTTCCTCGATCTGCATAGTCGCGGCAGTGCCCATCATGGGGTCCTGAAACACCCGGCCGATGTACTTTGCCCGCTTATACTCCGGCAGAGCGGTCACGTCCACGCCGTCAATGAGGATTTTCCCGGTGTCCACCTGAAACACTCCGGCGATGGCGTTGAGCATGGTGCTCTTGCCCGCGCCGTTGCCGCCGATGACGGTGACGAAATCGCCCTCGTTCATGGTCAGATTCAGACCGTTCAGCGCCACCTTCTGGTTCACCGTTCCGGCGTTGAAGGTCTTGCTGATATTTTTCAGCTCCAGCATCGTCATACCTCCTTCTTCTTGGGAAGCACGATGGTCTTCCAGTAGGGAACCGCAAGGAACAGCGCCACGACCAGTGCCGTCAGCAGCTTCAGGTCATTGGTGTTCAGGCCAAGCTGCAGGACGATCTGGATGACTACGTAGTAGATCACCGCGCCGATGACGACGGACACCAGCTTCAGCGCGAAATTGCGGAACACGCGTCCCAGCAGCACCTCGCCGATGATGACGGCGGCAAGGCCGATGACGATGGCGCCCCGTCCCATGTTCACGTCAACTGCGCCCTGATACTGGGCAAGCAGGCCGCCCGCCATGGCGACCAGACCGTTTGCCAGCATCAGACCGAAAGTAATGCCCGACTTGGTATCAATGCCCTGTGCGCGGGCCATGTTCTGGTTCGCGCCGGTCGCCCGCAGGGAGCTTCCGTACTCGGTGCCGAAGAACCAGTACAGCAGGCCGATCAGCACCGCCAGAAACAGGATCACCAGTGGAATGGGGTTATTCAGCGCCAGATCCCGGACGTAGCGCTGGGAGACCAGCAGGTCGTACTTATCCACGCCGATGGGCTGGTTGGCCTTGCCTGTCATGATCCGAAGATTGACGGAGTACAGCGCCAGCTGGGTGAGGATACCGGCCAGAATGGCAGGAATCCCGCACCGGGTGTGGAGCAGACCGGTACACAGTCCCGCCAGCACACCCGCCAGAAACGCGCACAGCAGCGCTGCCCATGGATTCCATCCGGCACGCATCAGCATGACGCACACCGCGCCGCCGGTGGCAAGGCTTCCGTCCACCGTCAGGTCGGCCACGTCCAGAATACGGTAGGTGATGTACACGCCGATTGCCATGATTCCCCAGAGCATTCCCTGAGTGATCGCGCCCGGCATGGCATTCAAAAGGGATAGGAAGAAACTCATATCTTGATACCTCTACAATAATAAAGAAATTGCCCGGTCCGGGCGCAGAATGACGCCAAGGCAGGACAGGGTAAAAGCCCTGCCCTGCCGCTTGATTTTACGGGAAAATTACCCCATCGGCTCGTAGCCGTCGGGAATGGTGACGCCAAGCGCCTCGCAGTTGGCGGCGTTGTACATCTTGGTCACCTGAGGGGCGTACTCCACGGGCATCTGGGAGATGTCCGCCTCGCCGGTGAGGATCTTGGCCGCCATCTTGCCGGTGGCGACGCCCAGATCGTAATAGCTGATGGACAGGGTCGCGATGCCGCAGCCCTCGCAGATGCCGGCCTCACCGGCGATCACGGGAACCTTGGCCGGCAGCACCACGTTGGCAATGGCCTCGGTGTTGGAGGCGGCGGTGTTGTCAGTGGGGATGTAGAGCACGTCGCTGGCATCACAGGCCGCCTGAGCGACGGACGCAACGTCGTTGGTGTCGGTGAAGGCAAAAGCAGTGGCAGTCAGACCCAGCTCGGTCAGATACTTGGTCATTTCATCCACCTGATACTGGGAATTGGCCTCGGCGGAGCAGTACAGCAGGCCGATGTTTTTGGCGTCCGGGAACAGCTCCTGAATCATGGCAGCCTGCTGGTCAAGGGGAGCCAAGTCGGAGGTGCCGGAGATGTTGCCGCCCACAGTGCCCGTCCAGCCCTCGATCTCCAGAGCGAAAGCGTAGTCGGTGACGGAGGTGCCCAGAATGGGGATCTCACTGGTCGCCGATGCGGCAGCCTGAAGGGCGGGGGTGGCGTTGGCCATGATCAGATCGACCTTGCTGGAAACAAAGCCGTTGATGATGGTGGTGCAGTTCACGGAGTCGCCGGAGGCGTTCTGGACTTCAAATTTCACCTTGTCTCCCAGCGCTTCGGTCAGAGCGTCCTGGAAGCCCTTGGTCGCGGCGTCGAGGGCGTCGTGCTGAACCAGCTGGCAGATACCCACAACGTATGTATCCTTCTTCGCGGCAGCGCCGCAGGCGGTCATGGACAGCAGCATCGCAGCCGCCAGCACAATAGCAAGAATTTTTTTCATGTTCAATCCTCTCCTTTTGTTTCTATCCGGTGTACCTTTGTGCGTGCGCCGAATACTTATTGACATACTATACCACCATAATGCACAAAATGTCAACAGGAAATTGCGCAAAATGTAAAAAATTACGGGTCTTTTTCCCGAAAATAAAAGATGGGGCGCATCCAAATGGGTGCGCCCCGGAAAATGTAATACTGTTTTCTGATTAAAATCAAGATTTTAATCAGAAAACAGTATCATATGAACTCCGTGCCCTTCGGGCAATTAAAATCTTTTTTTAAGATTTTAATTGGAGTTCAGTATAACTTAGTGACATTGGGCATATGCCCCGCTCCTCTTCCTATCCGCTTCATCCGGGTATACCGGGAATTTGTCAATTTTCAAAGAACAGCAGAGTCCGCCTGTATTTTGCAAAATGCAGTTGGACTTTGCTGGGGTTGTGCTGCATGCCCGAATCCGTCTGCTGTCAGGAATCGGGGGCACATGATTCTTTACCGCGTAGACCCTCTTACGATCACATTGGATGTTGTGATATAGGTTTGTATCTGCATATTTGGATGGCGCATGATGTCTGTCAGGAATTTTGCCGCCTGCGTGCCCATGTCCCGGACGTTGATGTCAACGACCGTCAGCGGCGGTTCTATGATCTGGGAAAACGGGAAATTATCAAAGGCCATAATGCCGATGTCCTTCGGAATACGCAGTCCCTTTTTTGCGGCCGCATCCACGCACCCCAGAGCGATGTAATTGTTGGCGCAGATGATGGCGTCCGGCAGTTCTTTCTGACTCAAAAGACTTTCTGCCATACGGAAGCCGTCCGCCCGGGTGGATTCCCCGAGCCAGATATACTGGTCTTCCAGTTTCTCTCCCGCGTTGGAAAGCCCCTGCTTCACGCCCTGCAGGCGGAGGGCGGAACCCAAATCATAGGATTTTCCGCCGATAAAAGCAAGCCGCTTATACCCCCGCGACAGAAGGAAGCTCGCGGCAACCGTCCCGGAGTAAGTATTGCTGTTGTCGATCCAACAGACCTGGCTGTCAAAGTCCGGCGCACCCAGAACAATGTGGGGAAATTGCAGCCGGGTCAGCACGGCGGCCAAGGGATGGGACATGACACCCACGTGAACGGCAATGGCGTCCGCACTGCGGCGGGAGATGATCTCCTCGGCAATGCCGCAGGCGGAGGTCGCGTCCGCGCCCCGCAGGATCAGCCGGTACCCCCGTTTGCAGAGCGCTTCCTCCAGACCGGAAATGATCTCAAACATATGGGGATTCTGAAAAGCGGCGTTGGGGGCAAGGTTTGCCAGCAGCACGACCGTGTGATTGGAGCCGCTGGCAAAGCTCTGAGCATTGGCGTTGGGATAATAATTCATCTCCCGCATAATGCCGCGAACCCGTTCGGCCGTCTTTTCGGAAATGCTGTAATGTCCGTTCAGAACTTTGGAGACAGTGGAAATCGAGACCCCCGCCGCCTCGGCTACATCCTTAATGGTAACACCCATCGTTTCTTCACCACCTTATTCTCCAGTATAGCATAATTTTCCCCGGCCCGAAAGGGTCGGGGAAAACTTTATTGAAAAGCTACGGCAAATCCACCGGGGGACAGGATGCCATCTTGCAGTCCCTCTGCCCAATACAGCGTTCCTTCAGGGGAAGGAATTGCGGCATCGGTTTTTCCCGCGTTGATGCAGACCGTTACGGACTCCGTTCCGGTATACCTGCGGAAGCGGATCACGCGGCTGCCCCCCTCAGCGGACAATATCTGAAATGAGCCTTCCCGCAATGGGGATAAGGCGTGCCGCATGGCGATGGCCTTTCGGAAAAAGCCCAGCAGCGCCAGATCGCCGCCCTTCCACGGCATGGGGGCGCGGTATTCTTCCTCCTGCATACCCTGAACGCCAAGCTCGTCTCCGTAGAAAATGGTGGGCATTCCCACAAAGCACATCATAAACAGGATGGCAAGGCGATAGCTTGCGGTATCCCCGCCGCACAGCGACAGGAAACGGCTGACGTCGTGGCTGTCCAGCAGATTCAGCTGCGCCGGGAGCATCTGCAGCCGGTAGCGCATGAGCATATCCGTAATACGACCGGAGAATTCTGCTGCGTCGATGCGCTTTTCGGCGAAAAATGCGCAGCAGTGCTTCCGGAAATCGTAGTTCATGGTGGAGTCGAACATGTCCCCCTGAAGCCAGTGACCGGCACTCTCCCACACCTCACCGATCAGCAGCGCTTCCGGATTCTCGCCCTTGACCGCATCGCGGAACGCCCGCCAGAAGCCGTCGTTGACCTCGCTGGCCACATCCAGCCGCCAGCCGTCAATGCCGTATTCCCGTACCCAGTAAGCGCCTACGTCGCAGAAATATTTCTGCACCTCCGGATTTGCGGTATTCAGCTTTGGCATCATGCGCTCATAGGCGAAGCAGGCGTAGTCCGGAATTTCCTCCGGGGTTTCGGGGCGATGCACAGGGAAGGTCAGATCATAGAACCAGTCTTTGTAGCAGGATTCCTTCTGATTTTTGACCACATCCTCAAAGGCGAAGAAATGCCAGCCGCAGTGATTGAACACGCCGTCGATGATGACCCGAATGCCGGAGGCGTGCAGCGTATTGACCATAGTCCGGAATGCCTCATTCCCGCCGAAGCAGGGGTCAACGTGGTAATAATCCAGCAGATCATACTTGTGGTATTCCCCGGCGGCGAAGATCGGATTCAGATACACGCAGTTGACGCCCAGCGCTTTCAGATAATCCACATTCCGCGCGACGCCGTCCAGCGTCCCGCCGAGCTTTCCCCGCACGGTCTGCTGTCCAAAACGCTGTGAATGAGACTGCCCGGAAATTTCGCATCTGCCGGACGCAAAGCTGTCCGGAAAAATGTTATATACGACGGCATCCTTTACCCACGCCGGTACGCGGGCAATGTCACTGCGGTGGTTGAAGGGAAGCTTGAAGTATTCCGAACGATCCTGTGCGAGCCGGTCGGTAAAGAGATTACTGTAGTACAGCTTCGTCTCCGTGCCGTCGTCCAGCTGAAAGTAGTAATAGACCCGATTATAGGGGCTGTCTACAATCACCTGCCAGTAATCGTGACAGGCGTCCGACAGAACCTTTTCCATGGGGACAGAAGTAAACAGGATCGGATTGACCCGGCACGCGGTGTCGGCGTAGAAAAGCGTCACCCGCTGCAAGTCGCCTCTGGCGCAGCGCAGGCGGTAAACGATATGGCGCTCATCCAGCCCGCAGCAGTATTCCGACATGGGAATGTGCAAAACAGCGTCCAGTTTCATCCCTTGACACCTCCAGCCGTCAGCCCGGAGGTCATGTACTTCTGGCACAGGAAGAAGATCACAAGTACAGGAAGGGATACGGTAATGGCCGCCGCCGCGAATACCGGCCAGGAGCCGGTCATCTCCGTTGCCTGCAAAGCGTTCAGCCCGGCGGCCAGCGTGTACTTGCTTTCCCCGGTCAGGAAGGTCGTCGCATAGATGTATTCATTCCACACATAGATCAGCACCTGCAATGCGGTGGTGATGATGCTGGGCTTTGCCAGAGGCATGACGATTTTCAGGACGATCTGCCCGTCGGAAGCGCCGTCGATTCTGGCAGCCTCCTCAATTTCCGTGGGGATGGTGTCAAAGTAGCCCTTGGTGTTCCACAGGCTGAACACCGCCATGGTTCCGGTGTAAACCAGAATCAGCCCCAGCCGGGTATTGACCAGCCCCATCGGCCGCAGCAGACGGTAAATCGCGAACATGGACAGAATCGCCGGGAAAGAATTCAGCAGAACCAGGCACCGAAGTATGGCTTTTCTGCCCGGAAAGCGGCGGCGGGAGAAACAGTAGGCCGCCGGGACTGCCACCAGCAGGGACAGAAAAACGGTCACAACTGCCAGAAAAATGGTATTCCGGAACCAGAGGGTGATGTTCTCCCCAAAGAGGACTTCCCGGTAGTTTTTCAGGGTGAAATTTCTGGGAATAAACGAAAAATCGGAGCTGAGCAGACTGTTGGACCCGTTAAAGGAGACGCTCAGGGCATAGAGAATGGGGATCAGCGTCAGAAAGCACAGCGCAATGAAAAAGGCATTCAGCGCCGTCAGCCCAACGCCCTCCCGCCATCTGCGTTTCGTCATCAGGCATCCTCCTTCAGCTGGAATTTTGCGGAGAACAGGAGCAGAAGTGCAAAAATAATCATGGAAATGGCTGAAGAATAGCCGTAATTGTTGGTGATAAATGCGTTTTCGTAGGCGTAGGTCAGGATGGTGTGGAACCCGGAGCCGGTTTTCGCGCCGGCCTGCTGCGTCAGCAGGTAGACAACGTCGAACTGCTTGAAGGTCGTAAACACCGTGATAATCACAGCCGGTGCAATGATGGGGCGCATGGCGGGGATGGTGATGTACTTCGCCCGGGCAAAAGCGCCCGCGCCGTCCAGAATGGCGCTTTCGTAGTAGCTTTTGTCAATGCTCTGCAAGGCACCGTCCATAATCATGATCATGAAGGGCAGCGCCAGCCAGAGATTGACCACCGTGCAGCTCAGAAAGGCCGATACGTCGGAAGAAAGCCACTTGACCGCCGTCAGTCCCAGCTTGTCCATCCATTGATTCAGCAGGCCGAACTGGGTGTTGAACATTCCGGTTTTCCAGAGCAGAATCCCCACATATCCGGGCATGGCCCATGGAAACATCAGCACTGTTTTGTAGAGCTTGCGCAGCCGGAGCTTTTCGATATTCAGAAGGTTCGCCAGCAGAAAGGCGATGACCAGCTGCAAAATCATACTGACGACTGTCCACAAAATCGTTGCCAGCAGCGCGGACAGGAAGCCGGAATCAAACACGAACAGCGCCCGGATGTAGTTGTCCAGCCCCACCAGGGTAAAGTCGAACCAGTGGTAGACGTTCATATTGGTCAGGCTGATGTAGAAGGTATAGAGGATGGGAAACACCACCATCAGCCCGATCAGCAGCAGGGATGGCGCTGACCAGGCGTAGGAGCGCGCCCATTCCTTCCGTTTCTTTTTCTCCATGGTTTTCTCCCTTTATTTCATCCCCGCGATCAGGCTTTCCGCCTGTTCTTTGGCCGACTGGAAGCTGGAGGGAATATCCTTGCCGGACAGGTTCACATCGGTCAGGAGGCTGCTGACCACAGTCCACATAACGTCCATTTCGGGAATATTGGGCATGGGGACGGCAATCTCCGCCGTCTGCCGCATGGCCTGCACCAGAGCGTCCTCCGCGACGCGGGCGTCGTCATAGCAGCTGCCGTTTGCCGGGGCGCATCCGCTGGCCAGCGCCAGAGACGTGCCAATCTCCGGTTTTGCCAATGCCGCCAGCAACTGCTTTACCGCCGCGGTTTTCCCTTCGGCGGCAGCTTTCAGGACGTGAACGCCCTGCACACCGGAATAAGGAGCCAGTGCAAGCCCGGTTTCGTCCACAGTCGGCATGGGGGCAATGCCCAGATCGATCCCGGCCTCTCGGGCAGAGGGGACCATCCACGGGCCGCCGATGGTCGCGTCCGCTTTTCCTTCCAGAAACAGCGTGTTGACGGTATTGTATTCTGTCTCCCCCGGCATCAGCTTTACGAATTTCAGGTGGTAGGAAAGCGCGTCCTGCACGGCCTGCCCGTCGGGGAATGGGGTGCCGCTGCTGTCAATGATGGAGCCGCCGAAACCATGAATCCATGCGGCGGAATAGTAGGCGGTGCTGTGCTGCTCCACGAAGCCGTAGCGCCCCCGGCCGGTGTTGTTCTCCATATAGGCATACAGCGCTTCCGTCGTGGCGGGAACCTCGTCATCCTGCATATAACGGCGGTTGTACATGAACAGCAGCGTTTCAAAATACAGCGGCAGCTGGTACAGAGTATCCTTGTAGGTAGCCGCCTGAAGGGTCATGGGCAGGAAGTTATCCAGCGCCCCTTCCTCCAGCAGCGGCTCCACCGGAGCCAGAATCCCCATTTCGGCAAAAACGCCGATCTTGTCGTGGGCAAACAGAAAAAGATCCGGAGCGGCGGAGGGGTCATTGCCCACCAGCTTCAGAGAATCGGTCAAGCTGGTTTTCTTTTCAAATTGGACATCCAGATTCGGCACGGCTTGCGCCAGATAATCGGAAAGGGCGGTGATCACCGCGTCTTCCTTGTCATGCCAGATGACCAGCCTGTTTGTATCCGCGCTGTCCGTTTTGCCGCCGCAGGCGGTCAGGCTCAGCAGCATCGCAAAGCATAAAATCAGAATGAAAAACCGTTTCATAAAAGCCTCCTTGATAGACCGTCAGCGGGTACACGGCTGACGTGTACCCGCCGGGGATACGGTTGAGTGTTTCAGCTCTTTTTCTTCTTTGCCAAGATTGCCGCGCCGCCGCCAAGAAGGACGACTGCGGCGGCAACGCCGACGATCACGCCGGTATTGCTGCTCTTGGCAGCTTCCTGAGGCGCTTCCGTGGAGGCGGGGACGGTCGTCTCTGCCGCAGGCTCGGTGGCTGCGGCATCCTGCGCAGGTGCCTCGTAGAAGACCTGGGCGTTTTCGGCATCCGTCACCACAACCCAGACCTCCTTGCCGGCCTCGACAGACAAATCCGTGGTCTGGACAGCGCCTTCGTTGGCGTTGATGATTACGGAGTTAATCCAGCCGGGAACCTGAATGTTATACCAGTCGCCGTCCTTGCTCAGTGCTTCACCGGGCCAGGAGGCAAAGGCGTTGGTGCCGTCCGGTGCTGACCATGCCCAGCAGCTGGGGTCAGCCCAGTCCTCAGGAACCTGCGCATGTACGGTCACATCGTCCACGGCCTTGTCGGGGTCTTCGTAGCTCAGCTCGTAGGTCAGATCTTCATAGACGGTGATCCACAGTTCCTTGCCCTCAATGCTGACATCCTCGGTCTGGACGGTTCCTTCGTTGCCGTTGATGATCAGGGAGTTGACCCATGTGGGGGCTTTGCAGGTGAACCAGCCGTTGTCTCCCTCCTGCATAGCCTTGCCCGGCCAGCTTTCAAAGGCATTGGTGCCGTCCGGCGCAGACCACGCCCACAGATTCACGGTTTTCCATGACAGGGGAACGTAGGCGTGAACGACAAACTTTTCCACATAGGCAGGGATCTCGCCCCGCAGCTGCGCCTCGTAAGCGACGGAGGCAGTCAGATCTTCCGCAACCGTGATCCACACTTCCTTACCGGCCTCTACCACGATGCCTTCGGTCTGGACAGCCGCATCGGTGCCCTGATTGGCGTTCACAATGACGTTCTGGACAAAACCGGGAACATAGGTGTAATACCACCCCTCAGCCAGAGCGTCCATTTCCTCGCCGGGCCATGCCGCGAAGGCATTGGTACCATCATCCGCCCAAGCCCAAAGATTGGGCGTGCCCCAGCCCTCCGGAACCTGAACGACTACGGGGATCATGGTTTCATCCGCACTCTCGTCCGCGAAAGCCGTCACAGCCAGCATTCCGAGAAGCATCATAACGGACAGCAAAACAGCAAATATCTTTTTCATGGTTTACCCTCCTGTTTTTTGTTGGTAAGCCCAATATAGCACCTGTTCTTTCCACCGTCAACGTTGGATTGCGAAAGTAATTTCGCAACCTAATATTGTTAATTTGCTGCAAATTAATTCGTAAAATTTGTGTAATACACACGAAATCAATGCCGATTATTAGAAGACTGAATGAAGGATTGCCGCCATATTTCCTCGTGAAAAAGAAAGTACTTTCTCAAATTGTTTACAACAATCCGACGTATTCGCGCCCACGTTCTGCTGTTATCTGCGCTCGCACGGCAGCATCTATTCATTCCGGGGCAGCGAAGGAAGAATTCGGCTATCAGCGGGGGGACCTGATGGGTATGCCTGAACTGTGCATTACCATCGGCATGAAGCAGATTCTGGCATCCCGGAAAATTTATATTGCCCTGAACAGGCCCTGGCAACATGGGCCGCTGAAGCATGTGCTTCTTGATCCGGAACAGCCGCAGTGGCCGGCGACTCTGCTCCGCCGGGTGAAAGATCTGCAATATTGTATGACCAGCGACATCGCAAAAGGAATCGTGACTGACTGATCCGGAGAGGGGCAGACACTGGCGGATTCTGATGACATGTCGGCAGGGAGCCGCGCATTTGGCGGGCGGATAAACCCGGCGGGGGATTTCCCGGCACGGTTTGTCCCGCCCGCCAATGCTTTGCGCTGTTCACACGGGGCACGATTGTTATTTTTCATAAATTTACATACAAAACATTGGGGAAATTCCCTATTGACACCGGTAAATTGAAGGCCTATACTGAAGAAAAGATTGTAACCGGTTCCAATGGAGAGAAATATGAAGCCAACCATTCGTGACGTAGCCAAATATGCGGGCGTTTCTGTGGCGACAGTGTCCCGCTATCTGAATAACAGCCCGCTGATCGCACCCCAATCCGTGGAAAGGGTCCGGCAGGCCATTGAGGCGCTGAACTATCAGCCAAGCATGATGGCCCGGGGCCTTCTCCATGGCAACAGCTATACCGTGGCGCTGGTGGTGGACGACAGCAATGTGGAGACCTACGGCAACGACTATTTTCTGCGGATCCAGTATGGCCTGGAGCATGCGCTGGCACGGGAAGGCTACTATCTCATGATCTGCCACATCGGCAGCAAAAATGTTTCCACCCTGGAATCCATTGTGAATGAAAACCGGATCGACGGCGTGGTTCTGCTCAGCGAACTGGCCAATGCCCAGGTTCTGGAGGTACTTTGGAAAAGCAAGATTCCCTTCGTCATCGGCGGCCGCTCCTCTGTGGAGCAGGCGGCGTGGGTGGACATTGACAACATTGAGGCGGGGCGGTGCGCGACGGCATGGCTTCTGGAAACCGGCGCGTCGGAGATCGGTTTCCTGACAAACAGCTTTGAAAAGGTGTTTGCGGCGGAACGGTATGCCGGTTACAAGAGCTGCCTGGAGGCGGCAGGGCTTTCCGAGCCTGCGTGCGGTGCGGCGAAAGGACTGCTGACACCGGCGGATATTGCCGCCTATGTGGAAGCCCATCGGGATCGTCTGTGCCGGGCTTATGTGGCCTCGGACAGCGCCATTGCCTTCCATTTTATACGCGAACTCACCAAGCGTGGGGTTCGTATCCCGGACGATGTGCAGGTGGTTGCCTTTGACGACAGTGTACTCGCCAGTGTATCGGAGCCTGCAATGACGGTGGTGAAAATTGATGTGGTCAGTCTGGGCATGGCTGCAGCCAGAATGCTCATTCAGCAGCTGCGGGCAGGTGAGCAGAGTCCGGAACATCTGCTTCTGCCTGTCAGCATTATTGAGAGGGGGTCAACAAAAATGCGCGAATAAATAAAACGCGTTTTTTTACTCAAAAATGTAACCAGTTACAATCGAGAGATTGGAGGGGATTTGCTTTAAAACAGAATCTTTTCATGGTGATAGCAAACACAGCAGCGGACATTTATCCCACACTTTAAAATTGAACGGAGGAAACCATATGAAGAAGAACATTTTAGCGTTCATTCTTGCGGCAGCCATGCTGCTCTCCCTGTCGGCCTGTGCAAAGGACACCCCGCAGAATCCGGGTACGGAGGCAAATACCGCCCCTGCGCAGACGGAGAATAACCCGTCCGCAGAGACGCCGGATACTCAGGAACCGGTTGAAATCACCTTCTGGCATTCTTACAGCGAAGGTGAGGAAAAAATCTTTACAGAGAGCGTTCTGACTGCGTTTGAACAGCAGTACCCGAATATCAAGGTAAACGCCATCCGGATGCCCTATGAGGGGCTGGACGAGCAGTTGATCACCGCCGTTACAGGTGACGCTGCCCCGGATGTGATCCGTCTGGATCTGACATGGGTTTCCCAGATGGCAAAACTGGGCGCTCTGGAATGTCTCAACGATTATGCAGAGTTTGACGACATATCCGCCGGCATTATGCCCGGCTCCATGAGCACCACACTTTATAAGGGGCAGAATTACGGCCTTCCCCTCAATGCCAACACCACCGTTGCCGTATATAACAATGCAGTGCTTCAGGAGTATGGCTTTGACGCACCGCCTGAGACGCTGGATGCGCTGATGGGCGCTCTGGACAAAACCAACCCCACCGAGGAAAAATGGCTGTTTGCCGTGTCCGGCTCCTATAACTGGGCGATGCTCCCGTTTATCTGGACCCTGGGCGGTTCCGTCACCGACGGGGATTATACGACGGCTTCCGGCTACCTGAACGGAGCGGACACGGTGAAGGCGCTGGATACCATCGTGGGATGGTACAAGGACGGCGTCATTGGCCCCGCCATTATGGGAGAGCAGCCCGATGGATGGGGTGGCATTGAAGCCGGAAACTATACAATGATCGTGGAAGGCCCCTGGTTCTTCAGCTCTGAGGATAAGCTCGACACCTATACGCCGGCGCTGATGCCCTCCGTGGACGGCCGGAGCATCTCCATTGTAGGCGGCGAGGACATCGTCATGACCTCGACCAGCAGCAAAAAGGATGCGGCCTGGACCTTCATGAAGTTTATGCTGGAGGACGCACAGCAGGTTGCCATGGCGGGCGCCGGTATGATTCCGGTCACCTCCTCCGCCATGGGGAAGGTGGATACCAGCGGTTCGCCATATGTAGAGGTGTATATGGAACAGCTGAAGACGGCGCAGGCGCGGATCCCGTGCTCCAGCTGGCCGACCATCGAGACGATCCTCAACACTGCCTTTGAGAGCGTGCTCCGGGGGCAGGCGTCCTCTCAGGAGGCGCTGGATGACGCGGCAGCGCAGATCGACGCGCTGCTGGCACAGGAATGATCTCCGGTTCCGCGAGGGGGGTTACAGCCCCTCGCGGAAGAAATCAGGCGAATCGAGGTGCAGCGATGCAGACGGGAAAAAGAAAATTGCAAGCCGGCCTGCAGCAGTGGATGCAGGCATTGCCGTTTCTGCTGGCCGGTTTTGTGCTGATGGCGCTTTTTGTGCTTTATCCGCTGGTTCGGAATATCTGGATCAGCTTTACAGACTTTAATGTCATCCAGAACCGACCCAATGCATGGGTCGGCCTCCGGAACTATCTCAGCCTGCTGTCAGACCAGAACTACCGGATCGCGTTCCGGAACACCATTCTGTATACCCTGGTGACGGTACCCGGACAAATGGCCTGCGGACTGGTGCTGGCATGTCTGGTCAATTCCGTCCGGCGGGGACAGACGGCGTTCAAGGTGATCTGTTACCTGCCGGTCATCACCTCCTGGGTTGTGGTATCCATGGTGTTCAAATATCTGTTTATGTCCGGCAAGGGCGGCATGGTCAACTACATTCTGATGCAGCTGCACCTCGTTGAAAGCCCGGTCTCCTGGCTTCAGCATACCTGGACTGCCAACCTGGTGTTGTGGCTGTTTGGTATCTGGAAGGGGACAGGCTGGGTCATGGTGATTTACATGGCCGCTTTGCAGGGAATTCCCCAGGAGATCTATGAGGCGGCTGAGCTGGACGGTGCCAATGGCATCCGCCGTTTCTTTGCCATTACGCTGCCCATGGTACGCAATACCACAAATTATTTGCTGACCGTTCTGACAATCGGCGCATTCGGCGCATATATCCATGTCATGATGATTACGGACGGTGCGCCGCTGGGCACGACCAATGAACTGATGAATTATATGTACAACACTGCATTCTCGACCTTCGATTTTGGCTCCGCCGCAGCACAGGCCGTGCTGATGGGCGTTATTGTGCTGCTTCTGACGCTGCTGCAGCGAAGAGTCTCCCGGGATCAGACCGCGTAAAGGAGAGACGGTATGAGACGTATTATGACTTTAGTCCCCAAATATCTGGCGCTGATATGCTTTGCGCTGGCGGCACTGATCCCGTTTCAGTATATGCTGGCAACGGCCATGACGCCGTCCAGCTACTCCATGCCGTATCCGCCGATTCTGTTCCCGGAAACGATGTATGGGGGAAATTTTGCGGAAGCGTGGAATGCCAATCATTTCAGTCAGTACTTTCTGAACAGTCTCATCATTGCGGCAATAGCCACGGTGGTAATCATGCTGGTGTCCTCTGCCGGGGCATATGCCTTTGCGCGGATGAAATTTCCCGGCAGGGATGTCCTGTTCTATCTGTACCTGTTTTCCATGATGGTGCCGACGGTAACAAACCTGATCCCGCAGTTCCTGCTGATGAAGGATATGAAGCTGGTGGACAGTTATCTGGGGCTGCTTCTCATCTACATCGGAATCGGTGTCCCCCAGAATACATTCTTTTTACGGAACTTTTTCCTGGGGCTGCCCAAAGAGCTGGAGGAGGCTGTGATCATCGACGGCGGAAACCGCTGGCAGATCTACTGGAAAATGGTTCTGCCGCTGTCCAAGCCGGCGCTTGGCACCTTTGCCATTCTGGCCTATTCCAATGTCTGGGACGAATTTCTGATCGCCCTGACCATGATCAAGACACCGGAAAAGCGGACGCTGCCCATTGCGCTGCGCCTGTTCCAGGGGCAGAATCTCAACAACTGGGGGCTGATTTTCGCGGCGTCGCTGATTGCCGTGGTCCCGATTTTGCTGATCTATATTGTCATGCAGAAAAAACTGATCCATGGCGGCGCCATGGATGGAATGCTGAAAGGGTGAATTATGCGGATTTTACGTTACGAAATCGAGCATCACGCCGCCTATCCGTGGCAGCTTGTGCAGGGCAGGGTTTGCCATCTCCGCCTGCGCACCGGGGAAGCGCTGCAATCGGCTGCGGTTCTGTACGGCGACCCCTTCTGGTTTTCCGGTGCAGAGAAACAGCCTGTACTGGCGCGAAGCGAGATGCAGCCTGCTCTGCGCTGCTCTGGGGAACAGTATTATTCTGTTTCGGTTCCCATGCGGACCCACAAGCTGCGCTATCATTTTGTGCTGACGTTGGAAGATGGGGATACGGTGTATCTCTCGGAGCTGGGCGTCACGCCGCCGCTACCGGAATCTGTGCTGCGGCCGTTCAATGTTCCCTATGTGTATGCCGGAGATCACCCCGCCCCTCCGGACTGGGCGGAGGGTTTCCTCTGGTATCAGATCTTTCCGGATCGTTTTTGTGACGGGAAGGAAAACCAAGGGGGCGAGGATTTTATTCCGACGCGGGAAAATTTCTTTGGCGGGACCTTGCAGGGAATCACCGGGAAAATCCCTTATCTCCGGGAACTTGGCGTACAGGGAATTTACCTCAATCCCATTTTCCGGAGCGATTCCAACCACAGATATGACACCGTTTCCTATACCGAGCTTGACCCGCGCCTCGGCGGGAAAACGGACTTCCGCGTCCTGGTCGAGACGCTTCATCAGGTGGGAATGCGGATCATGCTGGACGGCGTGTTCAACCACTGCGGCTGGCGTCACCCATTATGGCAGGATGTGCGTCTCCATGGCAAGGCATCCCGGTATTACAACTGGTTTTGCGTCTATGACGCCGGGGAGCTGTCCCGGCTGCCGCTGGAACAGCTTTCGGACCGGCGCATGAAAGAGACCCCGCCCTATGAGTGCTTCGCCTTTGCGGCCAATATGCCGAAGTGGAACACCGAGAACCCTGAGGTGATCAGGTATCTGGTTTCCATCGCGGAGCAGTGGACGAGGGAATACGGCATTGACGCCTGGCGGCTGGATGTCCCGGATGAGGTCAGTCTGCGGTTCCTCCATGCATTCCGAGCCAGAATGCGCAGCTGCAATGCGGCGGTATATGTGATCGGGGAGATCTGGCAGGACGCCGGGTGGTGGCTGGAACAGGCTGTCTTCGACGGTGTCATGGATTATCCGCTCTACCATGCCATCCGCGATTTTGCGATGACCCATACAGACCCGCTGGAAACCTTCGCCCACCGGATCCGGCGCTGGTATGCCGCGGCGCCGGAGGCGGTTCATCCGTACCAGTGGGCTTTCTGCTCCAACCATGATGTGCCCCGGGCGCTTTCCCTCTGCGGCGGGAACAAATCGGATTTCCGGCTTGCCTATGTGCTGGCGGCGCTGCTGGGCGGCAATCTGAGCGTGTACTATGGGGATGAAATTGCGATGGACGGCGGCCGGGATCCGGACAACCGGCGCCCTATGCGCTGGACGGATCCGGAAGAGGAAATCCGGGGCTTTTTTCACAGCCTGCTGCGGCTGAAACGGGATGTACTGCGGCACTGCCGCCTGACGGCGATGGAGCTGACAGACGCCCTGTATCTTCACTTTGACGGGCCTGGTTATGGAATTCTGGCAGTTGTAACGGAGCGGGGACAGGCTGTCACGCCCCAATTGGACGCTTCCGACAGCCTGCTGCTGGAAGCGCCGGAAGGGCACGCGGCGGAGGGAACGGTACAGGGCTTTGCCGTGTTCCGGCGGGAGGTAACGCATGATGGAAACACATAACTGCTGGTGGAAGGAACGGGTGTTCTATGAGATCTACCCGCGCAGCTTTCAGGATTCCAATGGGGATGGAATCGGAGATCTGCGTGGTATTATCTCCCGCCTGGACTATCTCCAGTGGCTTGGGGTAGGTGCCGTGTGGCTCTGTCCCATCTATGACTCGCCCAATGCCGACATGGGCTATGATATCCGGAACTATGAGTCAGTCATGGCGGAGTTCGGAACGATGGAGGATTTCGACGAGCTGGTGACACAGCTGCACCGCCGCGATATAAAGCTTGTAATGGATCTGGTCGTGAATCACACCTCAGACGAACATCCGTGGTTTCTGGAGGCCAGAACGGCGAAGGACAGCCCATACCGGGATTATTATATCTGGCGTGATGGAAAGGATGGACGGGAGCCAAACAACTGGGCATCGTTTTTTACTCCCTCAGCCTGGAGCTATGACGAGGCCACAGCACAGTGGTATCTGCATCTGTTCTCCGAGAAGCAGCCGGATCTGAACTGGGAAAATCCCGAACTTCGGCAGGAAATTTACGGGATGATGAACCGCTGGCTGGATCGCGGTGTAGACGGGTTCCGGATGGATGTGATAAGCCTTCTGGCAAAGGATCCGCAGCTGCCGGATGGAACGGGAAGCGGCTATGTGTTTTCCCCGGAGTATTTTGCGTTCCAGCCCAGGCTGCACGACTATCTGCGGGAAATGCGAAGGGCGTGCTTTGACGGGAGGGACTGTATGTGTGTCGGGGAAACCAGCTTTGTTACCACACAGAACGCCGGTTCCGTGGTAGACGACGGGCGGGAGCTGGATATGCTGTTCCAGTTTGACGTCATGGACATGGACAGCGGCGAGACCAAGTGGGATGCGCGACCCTTTGATCTGATGCGGTTCAAGCAGATCATCTCCGCATGGCAGGCGGCCATTGGGTGGAACACGCTGTTCTGGGGCAATCACGATCAGCCGCGCCTGGTCTCCCGGTTTGGCTGCACGCGGACAGAGACTCTGCGAAGGCGGAGTGCAGCCTGCCTTGCCACGGCCATGTATCTCCTGAAGGGGACCCCGTTTCTGTATCAGGGCGAGGAGATCGGCATGACCAACTGTCCTTTCTCTGATATCGGCGAACTGCGGGACGTGGAGAGCCTGAACCTGCTGCGCCAGGCCGCAGAAAGCGGCAGGATGGACTGGGCATGGCGGGGTGTCCGGAGCAAAGGCCGGGATAATGCCCGTACACCTATGCAGTGGGATGCGTCACCCAATGGAGGCTTCACGGGTGGGGCGCCGTGGATCATGGTCAATCCCAATGTGCAGGAAATCAATGTGGCTGCGGCTCTCCGCGACCCGGATTCGGTGCTGCATTATTACCGGGCGCTGCTTGCTCTGCGCAGAGAGCGGGATGTTCTGCGGTATGGTGATTTTTCGCTGCTGCTTCACGAGCACCCGCAGGTATTTGCCTATGCGCGGACTTTTGAGGGACAGCAAATACGAATCTATTGCAATTTTACAGACCGGGATGCCCTGCTGCCGGAAGCCTTGTGTAAAGAGAAGGTGCTTCTGACCAACGTGAACTATGAGAAAACCGATGTTTTGCTTCCTTACGAAGCTGCGGTCGTTATGGCATAGAGCGGGAATACCCGTTAAAAACGGATTTATTCGTGGAGCTTGTCTCCAGGATATTTCCGCCGCCGCAGCTGCAAATCATGGGTGCAGTTCAATTGATTGGGTCTGTCGCGGACGCTTGCGGGGTTGATTTTCTCCAGATCAGATATTGGGGATTTGTCCCTCTTGATTTCCCATAAACCTTGCTGTATAATAGGAATTACAGAATTCCACTTGGAGGCAGCGGTTATGTTGATTTCCACAAAGGGGCGGTACGCACTGCGCGTGATGATCGACCTTGCTGAGCATCGGTCAGGGGAGTTTATTTCCCTGAAGGAGATTGCCCAGCGGCAGGAGATTTCCGAAAAATACTTAGAGAGCATTATCCGGACGCTGGTAAAGGCAAAGGTCGTGGAAAGCCTGCGGGGCAAGGGCGGCGGATACCGGCTGACGAAGAACCCCGAGCAGTACACGGTGGGCAGCATCCTGCGGCTGACGGAGGAGTCCCTCGCCCCGGTGGCCTGTCTGGAGGAAACCGCTGAAGCCTGCCCCCGGTCGCAGCAATGCCGCACGCTGGCGTTGTGGCAGGGGCTGGATAAGGTGATCCATGACTATCTGGAAAGCGTGACCATCGCCGATCTGATCGAGCAGTGTCCCGTTGGAGACGATTACGTGATATGAGAGCAAATTGCCCGCTCCGCATTTGATGGGTCGAGGTACAGCCACTTGGCTCCCCCTTTGGGGGGACTGTCACCGCAGGTGACTGAGAGGGTATTGCACCCTCGTTCCCCTTCTCCGTCTTCGCTTCGCTCAGACACCCCTCCCGTAGGGAGAGGCAAGGGGTGCAGTTCCATTATCCCGCTGTGTTTGTTAACTGTCTAATGCGGCCCGCCCATTCCGTGGGGCGGGCTTTCACCTGATGATCGATAAGCCTATATTCCCTACCAGAAAAATAGGAAAATATTTTTCAAAACCTATTGACAAGATAGGAAAGTGGGTGTATTATCTAGCCATCGAATCTAAGCAGATAAACGAAAGGAGCGGAATGCAATGTTTGAAATCAATTCTTATGCAGCACAGTCTTGTTGTCGAATGCGTATCTCCCGGGCATATCCGTATGGCGGGGTGCATTCGTATACATTTTGTTGCACCTGAAACGTGATTTTTCCGAAGGGATATCATAACGCCATTTGCCCGGGAGCTGATTGAAGCCCCGGCATTTTTTGTGCTTGGATTCCCTGAATTTAGGGTCTATCTGAAAACCGTCAACATGCCCAAACAGCGGGTCTTTTCCGCCTGCTGTACGCCATTTTTCCTTGCAATACACAAAGTATTCCTGCGGAAAAATGACTTCATCAGACGAAAAATCCCTCGCTGTTGGTCATATTTCCGGATTTCAGATAGACCCTAATCAAAAAGAGAGGAATTTTCCATGAAAAACTTTATTAAGAAAATAGGAGCCGTTTTCCTGAGCCTGACCGTCGCCGCCTCCCTGCTTGCCGGCTGCGGCGCAAAGACGACCGAACCTGACGCATCCGCAGACAAGGGTACCTTCCGTACGTTGGAGGAGATTAAGTCCAGCGGCACCATCAACATCGGCGTATTCTCCGACAAGAGCCCCTTCGGCTACGTGGACGAGAACGGCGAGTATCAGGGCTATGACGTATACTTCGGCAACCGCATCGGCGAAGATCTTGGCGTGAAGATCAACTACGTCTCCACTGAGGCTGCCAACCGCATTGAGTATTTGCAGACCGGCAAGGTGGACATCATCCTCGCCAACTTCACCGTCACCCCTGAGCGGGCGCAGGAAGTGGACTTTGCCCTTCCTTATATGAACGTGGCGCTGGGCGTTGTCTCCCCCGAGGACGCGGTGATCACGTCTCTGGACGAGATTGGCGCTGACGATCAGGTCATCGTGATCTCCGGCACCACCGCCGAGACCTATCTGGAAAAGAACAACCCCGAGATCAAGCTGCAGAAGTACGACGCTTACGCCGAAGCCAAGACCGCCTTCGAAAACGGCAACGGCGTGGCCTGGGCCAACGACAACACCGAAGTTATCGCTTTCTCCATTGAGAACCCCGGTTACGTGGTAGGCATCCCCTCTCTGGGCAGCGCGGACACCGTCGCCCCCGCCGTCACCAAGGGCAACACCACCCTGCTGAACTGGCTGAACGACGAGATCAAGGCGCTGGGCAATGAGAATTTCTTCCATGCCGACTATGAAGCCACCCTGCTGGACACCTACGGCAAGGACTATGAGGACACCCTGGTCGTTGAGGGCGGCGCAGCCGCCGGCGCCGAGGTTGCGGAAACCGTGACGGAAAAGGCTACCATCACCGTGGCCGCTTCTCCCACGCCCCACGCGGAGATCCTCGCCGAAGCCGCAAAGCTTCTTGCCAAAGAGGGCTGGACGCTGGAGGTCACCGAGTTTGAGGACTATGTGCAGCCCAATCTGGTGGTAGACAGCGGCGAAATCGACGCCAACTATTTCCAGCACACCCCCCATCTGGACGACTTCAATGAAAAGAAGGGCACCGATCTGGTCGCCGTGGCCGCCATCCACTATGAGCCTTTCGGCATTTATCCGGGTACCAAGACCGCGCTGAGCGATCTGGCAGACGGCGACGTGATTGCAGTCCCCAACGACACCACCAACGAAGCCCGCGCCCTGCTTCTGCTGCAGGACAACGGCGTTATCAAGCTGGCAGACGGCGCGGGTCTTGCCACCACCGTCAAGGACATTGTGGAGAATCCCCACAATGTGAAGATTCAGGAGCTGGAAGCCGCGCAGGTCTCCCGCGTCAAGGACGAGGTAGCTTTCGTGGTGCTGAACGGCAACTACGCCCTGCAGGCGGGCTTCTCCGTCGCCCATGACGCGGTGGCCTACGAGGCCAGCGCATCCGCCGCCGCCAAGACCTATGCAAACGTTCTGGTGGTGAAGGCGGGCAACGAGAATAACGAGGGCGTTCAGGCTCTGGTCAAGGTTCTCAAGTCCGACGAGATCAAGCAGTTTATCAACGACACCT
>UMLT01021545.1_pt1 | contig 42015 bp, 61 predicted proteins | sample 1966641 | NCBI WGS metagenome assembly UMLT01 (sample SAMEA4836208, study PRJEB28245) | human gut metagenome | biome: gut microbiome; material: fecal sample | place: Denmark | collected 2008 | reverse complement strand
GTGCCAACGGCTTCGGTCGTGAGGCAGGTTCAACCGCACAGCTTAAAGACTTAGACACACAGATCATCGTAACAAAGGTAATTAAGGACGACGATCAGGCTCAACGTGAAGCCGGATTGCCGGATGCAATTACCAAAGTTGTGACCAATGACAAAGGCGCTGTTGATACTGCATGGAATTACTTAGCGTCGAAATGTCCGCCTGGTGCGGAACTCACAGCAGTATTCCAAATCGCATTTGGCAAGGTAAGACAAGTTACTGAAAACCACGAGACATCGTATGTCGGATTGTGTACCGACATCGGAACGGGGAAGACGCTCTATGTCTCGTCTCTGTCTCCCCGTCAAAGAGCGGAAGCATTGTTCAGAGCGGGTAAGACACCGCTCGATATTGCTATGCGCCTCAAGATTCCACGCAACGTCATCCAACGTTGGGTAGAAAAAACTGAAACGTCAAACTAAAGGAGAAACAAATGGACGAACTAATGGACGAACTAATGGACGAACAGCAGAAAAGAATCGCTTGGAAGCTCACGCCTGAAGCAGAAGATATGTTGATGACCGTCTTCTCAACAGAAGCGGGAAGAGATGACGCAGTGTTGTTGGCACTGAGAGACCTAGAGGATTACTACAACGCAGGGGAACGTAACGAAACTCTGCCTGAGATTATCAAACAGCTTTACGACTACGAAATGAAGTGGGTAGAAGTCATCTGTCATCCGACAATGAATCGTTTCACTCATGCTATTACCTTTTGGCTGCACCTTGATGATGACTTCGAGTACATCAAGGACGAGGAGGTTCACTAATGAAGGAAGCATTAGCCATCATAAAGGACACCATCCTTTGCATAGTTTGTTTTCCTATGCTCCCGCTTGTATGCGTAATTCTTGAAGGTGTACAGGTGGATAACGAAAACAACACAATCAACATCGACATAAATACCACGCTTACTCTAGTCATCTATGGTTTGGCTTACTGGATATTTTTGGTTGGTGTAATTGTTCTTCTTTTATCGGTGTTAGTATGAGTGAATATGATCGTAAGGTTGCTCAGGCAACAGAAGAGTTAGCTAAGGAACTCCAGTACAAACGTGCATCAGGTGTTGCTTGGTCTCAGTTAGAGATTGAATATGATCTGTCTCGCAAGACAATCTTGAGAATCTTTAAACGATTTGATATGCAGGATATGGTTCTGCCTCCTGAAGAGATGTGGGATAGGCCGTGTCTGAAATGTCGCAAACCCATCCTCCGTCCTAAAGGTCAGTGGCTTTGCATGAAGTGCAAGTATTCAAACGTTGAAGCTGCATCCGGATTATCCAGCTCTTTCTTAGGATTAGTATGACACCACGATCTGCAAAACAAAAAGGCTCCATGTACGAAAGAGAATTAGCAGCTTACTTCAACGCTTGTCTTTTGCTTGACCCGCCTGTTAAGAGAGCGTTACTAAGCGGAGGAGGTGTTGCTACAGGCGGAGCAGACTTGGTAAACACTCCGTTCATACACGTGGAAGCTAAACGTACAGAAAGATTCCAGCCTTACAAAGCGATGGAACAAGCCGAGGAAGCAATCAAGAAATCTAACGAAGAGGACATCATGCCTGTCGTCATCAACCGTAAGAACGGCGTAAAAATTCAAGACAGCTTGGTTGTCATGCGTCTTGAAGACTGGATAAACCTGTACTTCACGTACACGATGTGTCGCAATTAACGCAATACGTCACCATATCCTTGCGGGTATGGTGACGCTATCGACATATTAGATTAGTCTAGATTCAGATAGGCGCACGAAGATCGGCCTTAAGTCGCTTGTAAGTATCCACATCTAGGTCTTCCCGCCTCTCTTCCAATCGCTGTCGGGCACGTTTCTTGGTCTTATAAAACTCAATAAAACTCATTGCGTCAATGCGGTCGGTTAGATTTGCGATACCCAATCGAAATATATTTAGGTCAGAATCGTCTTGGGCGAAGGAAACCAACTTGCAATCATTGGCAAGGTCGTAGCATCGTATTCCGTGCTTGTCTCTTACAAATGTCAACCTATATATATCCGCAGGACTGCTTCTTGTGTAGTATCTATCGTCTATTAAACAGATACGAGGAGTCTGCATCTCACGGACATACTTCAAAAGTTCAGTTCTTCTCATTTCTCATCTCCCAAATGTAATCATCGAGTAATCCGATGTGCTGGTTAACTTCTTCAAGTTCTTTCTCAACTTTTGCTTCTAAGTCTTTGCGTCCTGCGTAAAGTGTTTTCTTTTGGTAGATGTATTCGTTCGCATCGTCGAGAAACTCTCTTAATCTCAGAACATTTTTGTACGATAAAGTCAATCCTTTCTTAGGATAAAAAGCTACCCGGCAAACCTTCCCAAACTTACCAGTGATGTCGTCATATCCTTCGATTGGTTCTTCGCAGTCGTATGTGAAGTCAGCCTCATACTTCGAAAGTAAATCGGCATACTCTTTATACTTTTCGTCATCAAGTAGGGATTTGTTAAGCAGAATATTTGTGAGACCATCATCAATCTTGTAAAACTTATAACCATCAGTTGTCTTTAAGTACTCCATGTTAAGTTTTACATAGCATTCAAAGTTTTCGTACTTATGATACGGATTAAAACTTTCTGTGAAGTTGTCCATGATTTGCTCCTAGATTTTCTCAACGATTGATTCCAGCTTGTTCCTCACTAAGCCTCTGTATCGCATCGTCATTTGAAGATTGGAATGTCCCAATGCAGAAGCTATGTCCGCTAAATCTCCTCCGTATGAAGCGATTAAGGCGGCGTATGCGTGTCTCAGATCGTGAACTCTCAGCTCTTGATAGCCGAGGATTTCACAGCAGACTTTCAATGCCTTGCCTAAGACACGGGATGCTTCGTTATGATTAGGGATTCTCTTTCCGTCCGGATATAAAAACGGAACCGCTCCGCACTGAAACAAACATCTAAGTTCTTTCGTGAGCGGGACAACTCGTTCGATTGTCTTTGTCTTTCTGCCCACTGGTTTGTGAATCACAATGGCTTTGCCGTCAGACCTGATGTCCTGATAGGTAAACCTCATTGCTTCACCCAAACGTGCACCTGTATGTGCAAGAAGGAGAAGGGAAGGGTAAGCCCAAGGATAAACTCTCTTTGCTACTTCGAGAATCATGTGAAGTTGCTCAGGCGATATATCTACATACCGAGTATTATTCACGTAGGGGAGAGGAATAGGAGTCGGTCTACCGATCAGTGCCGAACGATAACCGAAGTTTCTTATTGCTCTCACCTGTACGAGAATCCTTTGCCGTGTCGCAGGAGCTTTGCCTTCCCAATGATGGGAGGCAATCGCTGCCAACTCCACGCCGTCCGTCTCAGCGTCCAGCTCACCGAACACATGACGAATGGTTCTCAGCTTCTCTAAAAGAGAAGCCCCGAGTTGCGGGGCTTCAAGAAGTTTGTACGCTATGTACTTATCTATCAGATCATTTACTCTCATTTTGTGTTCCTGTCTTTATAAGAACGAAGAGTGAAACGAGCCATAAAAATAGGGAAGTTCTCGTCAATAAAATTAAGAACTTCCCATTCATCCACGCACATGAATATGCGGTACATCTTTTTCCATAGGCTGTTTCCTATGTCTTTGTAATTTTCCTCCATGTAAGCATTAAGAATTTCATACAATTCGTCGGTGGAAAATACATCAACGAAGTCTGTCAGGAATTTGTTTAATTCGATTCCTGTATTCGTCTCTGTGTTCCCACCAATCTTTTGGAACCCCTGTTTTTTGCTGAAACTCCTCGTTGTCATAATGCTTTAATCCTTGGGTAACTTCGAGAACCCGCTGAGCTCCGTTGTTCATTCCAAGTGCTTCCCTTGCTCTGAACAAGTTCACTCTTATCGAGTTCTCACTAACATCGAACACCTTACTGAGTTCGTCTATCTTTGCGCCGTATAAAAAGAAGGCGCTTAAAATAAGGAGACGTTTAACAGTCATAGATTTGAGTTCGACTATTACGTTCGTCTCAATTTTGTCTGTAACAGGAAGATCGTTGTGAACGTCCTGTGTTTTCAGGTTAAACTCGCCTGTAGATAGCCTCTGAAGCAACTCCTCGTAAGCTCTTTTGTAAAAGTCTCGTTCAGCTCTTAGGAAACGAAATTCGGTTTTTAATTTTTCCATAACTTGTCCCCTATATCTCCTATATAGAAAGGATTGGAAATAATTATACCTATACTTTCTTTCCACAGCAATGTTTAGGTGTGATTACCTGAAAGTTTTCCTTTTATTTTTTTTAATTACCTAGCATTTATAGTACGGTTTCTTTTTTCTCCACCGTTTGAAACTCTTGTATCGAGCAGATTGATTCTCAAATTTGATTTGATCTTTTCTCCATTCGTCCTCCTGCATACGAACGTATTGGTTATAAATTTCAACTGCTTTTTCTCTATCGTGAGTTTGTTCAAGACACGCATACCAAATCTTATCGAGCGACATTTTCCTTAACCTCAAACAAATCTCACGAGCAGTGGGGCTGAGTTTCATAGCTTCTTCAATAGGGATGATGCCCATGTTATTTCTCCTCTGCGATGATCTGTGCCATACGGGTTAAGACTTTGCGGCTTATGTCTCCACACTCTACTTTTACACAGTCCTTGAACGCTTTATCCAACTCAACCCCGAGACCTATTCCGAACAAATGGATTCCGTTTTTATCTGCAAACTTTTTACAGTTAACAGATAAGTATTCCTCCGCATCAGAGTAAAGATCACCGTCAGTAAGGACGATAAGAATCTTTTTCTTGGTCAGCATACTTGCTTGACGAAGCAATAAGATAGTTACAGCTTCAGCAATTGGTGTGTAACCGAAGCCACCGTGTGAGGTAAACTCCAATCTTTCTTTGACAACTGGTAGGTCTATCCTTTCGCTTAGCGTTTTGATTGTGGTGAGACTTTTAAATATCTTTCCACCTGTTGCTTTTGACTCAAAAATAACGTCCCTTCCATGTCCGGGAAAGGCAAAGATTTCAGTTCGACATCCCACGGATTCACAAGCCTTGCATAAAACGTAGGCTGTTTTAGTTGATTCAAACATCGTTTTCATTAGCATCGAACCGCTTGTATCCATTAAGAATGTGACGGTTGTATCCATCTCTCTTCCGTCTTTGCGATTCCTGTATACATAAGGGCTGCCAGTCACGGCTTCAACGAGGCGTTTTGAATCGAGCTTACCTCTTAAGACTCCGCTCTTCATGTCAACATCGTTACGAGCCTGTAAAGCTATCTCTAATCCACGCTTAGCCTTGATTACATCATCCCTCACAGCGCCGAATAATTTGTCAGCGTTAGAGGAATTTAAATCGCCACGAAAATCGTAGTAAATTTCATAGCTATTTACTCCCTCTGTAAACTTCGAAGGAAGGCCTTCCTCACTGTCAAGCTCGGCACTAATTTCATTGACTAATACTTTCTGTGCTTCCTCCTTATCGAAACGATAAATTTGCGTCTCCTCATTTCCCATTCCTTTGCCTTGGCTGGAGGATGTGTTCTCTTTCTTTTGCTGATCAGCTTTGCCCTCTTGAGCTTGACCTTGATCAGCATTTCCTTCAGCGTCAGCCTTAGATTTATCCTTAGCCTTTAGCTTGTTCGAACCCCTAGTTTCTTTCCCTTCTTCGCCTTGGCCCTGTCGATTGGGATTCTGAGAAGCAGAAAGCTGTTGATCTACCAACATCGCTTTGCCGTTTTTCTTTTTATTATTCCCTTGTGCCTGTTGTTGCTGTTGCTGTTGCTCCTTCTGTTCTTGTTGCTGGTTCAGCTTATCAACTTCAGCAATGAAAGCAGGAACCAGTGAGAACACTTTCTTAACGCCGTCTAAAGAAACCTGCTGATCAACACCGTGAGGTGTCCATCCTGTAGGAACGGAGTTGATTTTCTGCGCCCATCTATCCGCAAACTGTTTCCATTTATCGGAAGCAGTATCGTAAATATCAAACAGCGGGTCATATTCAAATCCGGCAGTCATACGTGCACGAGCCATCGTCACCATGTGTGCGTAGTACAGCGGCTCATACAATGTCTCAGCAGTTACATCCTTACCTTTCTTTTTCCATTTCTCCTGCTCCTTCTTAATTGTTTCAAGAACGTCTTCGCCTATACTTTGATTTACAGCGTGAATGTTAGAAGCCATGCCGAAGTATGCTTCGTTAGCACAACGTTCTATTCGTATGTCTTCCAGGCAATTGAAGGTGAGTTTCTTATCTATCTCATTGTTATTTACCCAACGCTTTATCCTGTTTTTTGAATAGTCCTCCATGTGAGAAAGTAAGATGTGCATTGTTTCATGGTCTCTGTAACCCTGAAAGATTTTCATTTGTTTATCAGAGATATTTCCAAACGGAGGAAGAGAAGGCAACGTAATCGTTGAGCCATCTGTGTAAGCATAACCTCCTGAGAATCGAACTTTAATACCGTTGTTTCTTCCAACGGCTTTCGATGTGTCACACGTTGCTTGAATAAATCTACTGTTGTTCATGGTCAATCCTTAGAAAATATTCTTGTAAGCCTTAGTGTTATCAATACCAAAGGCAACCTGTGCGAGGGAGAGAATTGAATCGACTGAGTCCTTGTCTGCTGAGGCAACAACCACTGCTTGTAACGCAACACGAGTGGCTTTAGCGAAGTCATACTTGGCTACACCCATAAGGAAGTTTGTTTTCTTTGCGAACTGAAGTTCTCTTCTGGGTGAGAACGAGACTGGGATTCGTCCGTTAATGAAACTGTCTCTCATGCAACGAGCAAACTCCGTGATGGAATCAATTTGTTTAGCTGTCATCGCACCAACTAAGCCTGACTTCTTAAGAAGTTCCTTCTCCTCTTTCGGACTCAGGTACTCAACCTCTACCCACGTTGTAAATCTGTCGAGGGTAGCTGCTGAAAGGGTTCGACAAGCAGGATACAGATTGAACTGATCACCGTTGCCTTTGGTGTTTCCTGTTGCAATGATTCGAGACATCGGATGGAAGTGAATCTCTCTAGCCTTAGTGCCAGTATCATCATTGGATTCAAGAACGAACTTAGTCTTATGTTCAAGCACATCCTGCATAACGTACAGGGAATCAGGTCTTGCACAATCAAGCTCGTCACATAAGAGGACATAACCATTCGGCAACGTCTGCTCCAGGATGCCAGGATTGAACTGAGACTTTGTTCCACCCTTGCCGTCGGAGATCAATGTCGTTGTTCCCATGAGTTCGTAACGATCAATCGCATGGTCGAATGCAACTCTGACTAACGGGTAATTCAAACGTGCGCAAATCTGTTCGATCAATGTTGTCTTGCCTGTGCCAGTATGTCCTGACAACCAAATGTTTTCACCGTTGGCTAAGCCCATGAGGATAGGAAGTAAGCTCTCGATCTTGAATACATAATTGGGATTGATCTCAGGTACGTGAGGATGTTTGCCATCCCATTCATAGCCAGTGATGGGGAAAGAAACGTTGGCTTTCTTGAGCACCGGGAAGAGAGTTTCAACTTTGTACTCTTTAGACTTACCGCTCGGAATGTTTCCATCGGACGCAGGTACTTCAAAGGATGCAGACTGTTTGGTTGACAACGTGGCAACCTGAGCCGTAAGTTCAGATACTTTCTGCTCTAAGACTTTCACTTCCTCCTTCTTACCTGCACATTCATTGGCTAATGCAATAAGCTCGGATGCAGAAGGGAGGTTGCTCGGCTTAAGCACTGCGTCAATAATGTTCTTTTGATTGTCGGTAAGCGTAAACATATTTTGTCCTTTAGAAACAAGGGGTTTCTCGAATTTGAAAAGCATGGAATTAAGGTCTGACAATCCGTTGATCAAGGCAGGGAATAGCTTCTCTGTATCAATCGGATCGCCGCTCTCAACGGCGGCCAGAAGATCGCCATACTTGTTACTGTCGTAGCAGTAGTTAGTGTTGCCGTCGGTGTAAAAGGGATGTTCTTTTTCAAAGGAAAGTGCGTCGATAATGTCTAGGCAACTACCTAAAGCATGAGTTTTTATGTAGTCCTTCACCCTTATTAGGTTTATGCCCATCACTCCTGTGCCTGACCTACCTGTGCCTAGGTTGAAAACGTAAGCATCAATCGCATAGATGATCAGCATCGGATTTTCCGTCAGCACACCTATCGCACAAGCCAATGTACTTTCAAGACTCATGACTTCCAAGATTCCTTCGAGCGTTGGATTGAGAGTCACTGAACCGTGAACTTTGTCGGGGAAGTTATCGCAGAGTCTCTTGATGTAGGCGTTGATGATCGAGGTTGTAGCTCCATCTAAACTGCTGGTAACTTTTTCACAACTCGCTCTCGTGGCAGCGAGATTGGATTCGGAAATTAACAACCCAATAGCCTCGTCAATCTTACTGCCCAAGCTCCCTCTCACGTTGTACTTATCAATGTCTGCCCAGGAGATTGTGCTGAGGATGTACTCCTCTTCAGAAGTGATTGTCCTTACGTTGAGTCGTCTGATTGTTTCAATGTAATTTGTGTAAGACATAGTTGTCTCCTTTATTCTGCGGACTTGCTAACTAAGAACGAAACCAGCGTCGCCGTTGTGATTCCGTTGTCGGTCATGGTTTTGTAGATTGTTTCCATAATTTCCGCAATATTACTATTACTTTCTGTTGCGTTGGAAACAAGAGGAGTTTCTTCTGTACTAGAAGGTGTTGCAGATTCCTGCGGTTCTTTCTCCTGTGTCGTAACAACTTCAGGTTCCTGTTTCTCAGGTTCAACAGGTTCAGGTTTAGGCGCCTCGGCTTGAGGTTCTTGGACTTTCTGCTCTTGTTCCTGCTGTTTCTTCTCTGCTTCGGCCTTCTCTTTTGCGTAGTGATTTGTGAGGAAATCTGCTACAGCTTTACTGCAAACCTTATAGTCATCCGTTTCAACCATTTCTTTGGTTAACGCAACGGCTTCGGGGGATGCCTTCTTGATGTGGTTACCAACGAAGTCAGCAACGACAATGAAGTCTTGGCACAGTTCGGGGTAGAGCTTTGCTTTCTGAGAAACACGCTTGGAGATACGAGCGTAGAGTTCTTCGAGCAACAGGACGGAACTGTCAACAGTTTGTTTGCCGGGGTTCTTGGCCGGGAGTGCTTTGATGATGTCGGTGATAGCGGAGATACGAAGGGCAGTGTATGTGAAGTGAGTACGTGTAAACATATAAGTACCTTTAAAGAAAAAGGACAGGAACTTTGTGTCCTGTCCTTGGTTGAGATAAAACTGGAAGGGTTCAAATTCGTTTGAGATACAAATGATTGGCGTAGTCAACCTTGATCATGTACAGATCATCAGATGGAAGGGTTCCGTCTAAAACGGTGATGTAAATTCCTGTCTTGATTTTCTTGCAGAGATAAGCACATATCCTTGCGAGGTTTACGCAACTCAACTCAGCAGGAGCGGAAGCTAAAACTGCGTTGACGTATTCAACGTTAGGACATTGAACAAGTAAAGCAGGGAAGTTGGTATCCATATAGGTTGCTAGATACATAGACAGTTCTCCTTGATTACGTAATCAAAGTAGGTGTCCAGTTTCTTTGCTAACTTCTTGGCTAAGTCTTTGGCTAAGGATGTTTCAAGGATACCCAGCTTGTTTGCGAAGTCATCTCCACCGAGTTCGGTGAGGTTTACTTCGTGGTTGTACTCGTCTTCGTATTCCGAGTAGTAGCCGACATCCCAGTCGATGTCGAAGTCAACAATCGTTTTCTTTCCATAAGGTCTGCGGAAAAACCACAACTTGCAGGATGGAAATCTCTCAGCGATCTTTCCCTGCTCTCCGAAGATGCTAAAGAAAACATCAACTCCAAACTCAGGGTCGTTTTCAAATCCGCAAACGTCTGAGCATTCGTGAGTCTCAGCAATAAGTTCGTACTTGTCGTTAAGGTTTGCTTCGTTCCAAATGACGGGTAGTAACAGTTCGGTTCTCATAATTAACTCCTCATAAACCAAGGTTCCATGTGGCCGAAGTGAGTCAGTGTCCAGTCTTTACCAACGACCCATAACCCCAAGTCATAGAAGTCTCCGATGTTCGGGTCTTCAGTAGCACCGACACCAACTCCGATGTCACTTGTGATTCCTTTCATTGCGCAGATCAAACCGACAAGTCTTCCGAATGCGTACAGAGGATCACCGATAGGGTCTCGATAAAGCTTCTTAGCCATTCGCATCCATTTTTGGAGTTCTGAATAACCGTTCGACCAATGCACATAGATGTAAGGAACTGGATTGCCTTGAGAAGGTCTTTCAAAAGCGATGATTAAATTTTCGGACATGATTTACTCCATGACTTCCATGTAAACACCGGCTCTCAGTGCGTCTAGGATGGCGTCGATTTGTTTCTTTGTTAGGGATTTACTGTCGCCGTATTTGTCATGACCAATGAGCAAGATGTTTCCTGCAAGATCACGACCGCCAATGCGAGTGACTGCAATAGGTAAGCCGTTGATCAAACCCTCGTCGTCAACGTATCCGTCAACGACCTGATCACCAAACTGAAGTTCGACACAATCGAAACGTTCACAACCAATGAGGCGGTACATTTCATGGATGTCGTCGTTGTATGTAACGAAACTAGCTTTAGATGTCTTTGCAATAGGGTCTACAGAAATGAGAATGCCTGTGATTTGTTTTGTGTTTTTCATAATGCAATGCTCCAATAAAAAAGCCCTTCGTGTGAAGGGCGTTATCTCCAATTAAGTTTGTAACCGTCACCGTACAAGGCGAGTGACATTCGGTAGACGGTGTAGAAACGCATATCAGTTCCTACTCCTCTGACACGAAAGCCTAAGTTTCCTAGGTACTTTGTTTGGAATAACAGTGCTACCATGACCGTGATGTCATTGCTTTCCGAGTTGATCACTCGTACAGTGCGAGACATTCCACTCCTAGCGACGCTAGTTATCTCGACAGTAACCCTTGAACCAACAGGACAGTGAAGCTGGAGCCTACGGATAAGTTCTTGCTTGTCTTTCTTGTTCATACAAACTCCTTGATTACTTCAACAACACACCACACTCCGAAGAGTGCGAAGATGACGGGGTAAATCTTTGCTTCGAGACGATTGATCATCTCGTCATATTCACGATCACTCATAACGAACCCTCCATGAACTCAACATCGAAACCGTGATCGTTGAGAACTCCGGCAATTGCGTCACGATAGGAAAGACGTTCATCCTTACCTTCGTCTTCAAGGAACTCGTTGATTGCGCCAATCTCAACGGTTTCCATGTGACCGCAGACTTCAACCTGAACAAGCTCAGGGTCACCGTAGATAACACAGGTGATCTCGTCTAACATCACACCTTCAGGTTCGTAGAAGTCAGCACCATCGAGGTGAATCTTTGCGAATACTTTGTGAGCACACATGATTAGAACTCCTTAAACAGCTTGTTGATTTCGTAGAAAGAACGAAGACCTTTCGGCCCATACTTTTGGAGAGCGTCCTTACGGACGTTTTCGGAATGAATGCAGTCAGTGACCAGCTCTTCCATTGCTTCCTTCATTTGACGAAGGCTGTGCCATGCACAACGGAATGCAGGATGGAACTTGATTGACTTTTCCGTGGACGGAATGGATGCAGTGCAACTGATGCAGAAGAAATAGTTCTTCGATGGTTGCAGCACATGGATCGTGAAATTACCGAGAGGGGAAATAACGTCGTAACCACGATCGGTTTTGACATACTTTGCAGTCATGATGTCCTCCTATGGACAGATAAGAAAAAAAAGCCATAAACACTCATGCGAATGCGTATGGCTTTGTCCCCTCGTTAGAGGGGAAAGGTTGTGATGTTTATGCGGGTTGTTTCCTTACGAAACGAACAGGAAGAGTCGGTGTTTTGTGTGCAGGTGAAACGTAAGAGGGTTTTACGGAAAGGAAATCTTCTGTCTTGCAGATGGCCATTACTTTGCGCCAATACGCTTTCACACCTTTCTTTGCGGACGGATATTTCGGATATTTCATGGTGGTTTCTCCTATGCTTACAACGCAAAAAAGCCGCACGAATGCGGCTTCAGAGAACATAAAAAAAGCTCCCCGAAGGGAGCTTTGTGTGAGTGTTACTTGCTCAGCTTGTTGAGGAGGCTGAGGATCTGTGCCTGTGTGTTGGCGATGGAAGCGATGTCAGCTTCGAGCTTTTCCACACGCTTCGTGAGCGTGTTGGAAGTCTTTGCAACCTGCTTCGTGACCTTCTTGGCAACGGTCTTCGCAGACTTCATTGCGGGTTTGGACTTGGCGAGTGCGAGTTCGGTTCCGTCCTTGCGTGTGAAGACCATCGGTTCTTCTCCGAAGAACTTGGCCATCGAGTTGTAAGAGCGAACCTTTGCGCTGTTGGCGTGAGCGAGTTTGCGTGTGTTGGTCATACGTCTGCGCATTTCTGTCACGGCTTCGGGCGTTGTAGCGGCGATAGCGATGAGTTCGAGAGCGGTCATGGATGTGTAGGACTTGTTCGTCATGGTGTAACTCCTTCGAGTTGGTTAATCATGACCCCAATCTTCACTAGTCCTCTTTGAGGACTACGGGTGCATACGCACGAGAGAGGGTGGAGGGTTGAGGATTGAAGAGTTTTCCCAATATCAGATTGAAAAACCATATATAAAATCAAAGAAATCGGGGCTGAATCCCCTAAAAAAGGGGTTGTGACACCAGGGGGCGTACCCCCGCTTTCGCCTTCGGGCGTCGCATTCAGTGTCACTTAGTCCCTCTCAAATTTTCACCAAATTTTTAGAACGCTATGGACACAGGATTAAAGATCGGCAGAGTCATTCTGGTAAACGCAGAAGACGAATTCAGGAACCTCGTACACAAATACGACGTACACAAAACGTTAGACATCGACTCTTTCTGCCTAGAAGACGTTGGCGGTTATACGTGTTGCATTCCTAACGACAAAGAAGGGTTGGTACACGTTGTGTACCTAAACACAAAGGCTGGTTTTGATCAGCGTTACAAACACGACTACATGATGACGCTCATTCACGAAGCCGTTCATGTGAAGCAAGGTTTTCTTAGATACATCTGTGAAGAAAAACCTGGGGAAGAGATTGAAGCCTACTTAGTCGAAGACATTGTTGATGCTTTGGTTCAGCAGTTTACAGACAAGGAGAAGAAATGGAAGAAGCAGTACAAACGGATGATCGCTTAATACCTGCGTTTGAGACAAGCCTTGGGATAGGTAAACCTGATGCTGTGATGGTTCCCGAGAGTCAGTTGAAGGAAGTCAACAAGAAAGTTGCTCCTAACGTTAGGTATGCAATGAAGTCAGCCAATATTGCTTCGCTGTATGCGAAGAGAGCTGTAAGGCCTGACGAGATTGCGGCATTAAGACGTGAGATGTTTGAAGTCGTTAGGAGAAATTTGCCGGAAGTAGAACAGGTCATCCTTGGGAATAAGGCTTGGAAATCTTCTCAGGTTCGTTTGTATGCGTTGCTGACGGAACGTGTGATTCCGAAGATGCAGAGTGTGTCCATTGAAGACAACACACAGAAGAGAGTGGAGGATTTGTCGATTGAGGAATTGGAGGCTTTGGCGCTTGGTAAGAAACGTGAAGTTCAGGAACGTCTTAACACGATTGAGATTGAGGCTAAGGAGATTGAAGCATCCGAAAGCAGAGTGGAAACCGAAGAGACAAGACGAGAAGTTGTACGAGAACTGGCAAACATTCAAGCTCTTGACGATGCGGAGAAGAAATATATAACTCGACTGGCGATGCAGAGACCTGAAGAAGCGGCTAAAGCAGAGGCTAGGAGACAGGAAAAAGCACAACCAGCTCATACTCCTGAGCAGATAGCAAAGATCAGAGAGAAGAACGGTAGAAGTCTTGAGCAGAGATGGAGAGACAAGGGGTACTCAGAGGAAGAGATCAAGCAGAAGATGGCTGAAGTAGTGGCTAAAAGAGCCGCTACAAGGCGGAAGACGAAGGAGCTTGAAGATCAGGACATTGGGTATGGATGCGGATTAAGGTCTGCGGAACGAGCGATTACCGAAGACATCAAAGAGTCTCGGAACAAGACGTTTCGTGAGTTCAGAGTGAATCCGTTAAAAGGAAGACGAAGCAAGAGTGTTGTTCAACGTGAGATTGAAAAGAAACAAGCCGCAGAACAGAGACGATATGACAAAGAAGTCAACCCCTTGGTGTTCACTACTGGTAAAGGTTTGGGCATTAAAGAGGACATCACTGGGATTCACCTTCAGGAATTAAAACAGCGTTATCCGCACATCTTTGAAGTGAGCGAGGAAGATCAGGAAAGACTCAGACAGATAGACAGAGAGGTTTATGCAAAACGTAAGAACTCAGGTAACACAGCAGGAAGCGGCAAGATACCTGCTGAAGATCAAGAAAGCGGCGCTTAGTTATCCGAATTTCATGGACTACAACTATCCTGATTTTGTCCGAGCGGACTTTCAGGAAGAGTTGGTTAAGACTTTGGACTTATTAGAGAAGGACGAACTGATCAACAGTCACGGAGTTCCGATTCGTAAGCTCCTCATTACAATGCCTCCTCGTCATGCGAAGTCTTTTTATGGGACGATTAACTTTCCCGCCTACTGCATGATGCGAGACCCGACACGAGAGATCATGGTAGCTGGGTATAACTCGGAGTTGGCTGCTACCTTTGGCAGACAGACACGAGAGATCGTTACGAATCCTGCGAACTTGAAGTCGTTTCCTAAGTTCAAGCTCAGCCAGGAAAGTCGAGCTGTGGACTTTTGGAAGACAGTAGAAGGCGGAGCCTACTATGCAGTGGGTATGGGCGGTACAACAACAGGTCGTGGTGCGAATATCCTGATCGTTGATGACCCGTATAAGACACGAGAAGAGGCTGACAGTACCGTCAAGAGAAACAAGATTTGGGACTTCTACACAGCGTCTTTGCTTACTCGTATGCAACCGCATAGGAATGGCAAACCGCCGATTCTTATTGTTACGCATACACGTTGGAATCCTGATGACATCGGTGCTCGAATCATGGAGTCCGACGAGTTCAAACGTGGGGAATGGTTCCATCTGAATTATCCGGCTATTCGGACGATTGAATCCGGAGTTGAAATCAAACGGAGTGACCTTCCTAAGGATGACCCGAGGTATATTCCTGCACGGATTATCGTCAACGGAAAGTACGTAAACATCACAAGCTCGTACATGAACAAGTCTGACAAGTACGTAAGCTGTGAAAGGGAAGTTGCCCTTTGGCCTGAACGTTTTCCGCTGAAGGAACTCAAGAAAATTCGAGAACGAATCGGAGACCGAGAGTTTGAAGCTCTGTATCAGCAGAATCCTTACGTCTTAGGCGGCAACATCATTAAGACCAGTTGGTTCAAACGGTATACACCTGAGACTTGTCCGACGGAATTTCATGCGATTGTGATCGGATTAGATACGGCGTTTAAGACTAAGAGCTGGAACGACTTCTCAGTGATTACAGTAGCTGGGATTACAGAGTTAGGAGACATCTACATTCTGAAGGTTTACCGAGAGAAACTGGAATATCCTGACCTTAAACGTAAGCTCGTAAACATTAACTCCGTATGGAGAGGAAGAGGGCTTCGAGGTTGGTATGTGGAAGACGCTGCTTCAGGTCAGTCGCTGATTCAGGATATGAGACACGGAAGTTCGTTGACGATTCTCCCGTGGAAACCTGGCACAAACGATAAGACTAACCGCTGTACTTCGATTACTCCGATCATTGAAGGCGGACGAGTGTTTATCCCTGAAGAAGCGGATTGGTTAGACGACTGGGAAACAGAACTTAGTCAGTTCCCTTCCGGCAAACATGATGACCAAGTGGACTCATTGGTAATCGTGATTGATGTTGCTTCTAAGATGGTTGTAACGGGAGAGAAGTTCTTCAACGAATCCATTGGGAACTACATTGTTTCTCCCGATTTCAAGGGTGACCTAATGTTTGGGAATGATCTTCACGAAGATAAGTACGGTTGGAAAGGTTCGTTTGGTCAGGCGTTAGGTGAGTTTGCTAGTTGGGGAGAATAATGATTTTATTTTATAGCTGACAAAAGTAGAATGAGTAACTATCAAACTCTCTGAGATTTGAAATGAAAAGAACTCTTTTCCTATTGCCCTTAGTTGTGATTTTGGCTTCTTGTGAAACCTTTCCTGACACCACACCAGCAAGTCCTCAAGTTATTGGCGGTAAGTATTACATGACAGGGGATGAACCTTGTAAAACTTATTCTCAGACAGATCAACAGAAAAAGAAGGACGAGATAACTTGCATCAACGAAGAAGGAAAACCCACAGAGGTTCGGAAGACAATGACCGCAGAGGAAATGCAGATGTGGGTTAGTGTGCAACAGATTGAAATAGAAAAGAGTAAAGCGATAAGGACGCCTTACCGTCGTCAGAATACTAGAACTAATTGTGTACAGTTTGGAAATATACTGAATTGCACTCAGCTATAAAAAGAAAGGCTTCCACTTCGGAAGCCTTTGCCTTACTGTTTTTTCATTCGTCGCTCAACCACTTCCATGATTGCGTAGTTCGCCAAATCGAGGAGGGTGTCTTCGATAGATTCATCAACCAAAGCAGGGGAGTTGTATAGAGCCTTCAATCTTTCGAGCTTATCCATCAACCGAATCAAAACAGCATTGGGAAATTCTTCACGAACTTTGTGAAACGAGTTTCCGTAGTCGTGATTCTTACGTGCATAAGTCTGATGCAACTGCACAAGAATATCTCTATGCAGTTGGCACATCTTCTTTTCGCTGGTGTAGTCCTTAGGTAAAAAGTTGGTGATAGAAACAGGTTCGTTAATTATTCTGTCTTGATTCATTGATCTTCTCCTTGAGTTCTGAGATCGGATGTAATGCTTCCTGCGGTACAAACCATGCAGGTCTGAGTTCGTTGGGATTGTCAAGGTAGGCATCGGTCTTTGCGTCCTTACCTTTAATCCACCCAACGATTTCAAAGGACGGAGCTTTGCCCACAACAAGAATGAAGATGTCGTCATCGTGGTCATTGTCACGAACAATCAGACGACCGTTTGTGTGACGGGAACTTCTGACTTGAAACTGCCCAATGTCGGGAGCTTTAAAAGTATCGACACCGCCTTCCCAGTAAAGGCCAAGAGCTTTAGCGACAGCCATCTCTCCAAAGGCTCCGCAAATGTCGATACCCCATTTTTCATATTCTGTGAGCTTGATGATGTTCTTGAGTTTCTGCTTGATCGAAGAGATTCTGCGCATCACTCCGACATTAGCAGCCATCGTCATTTCAGCATCAGATAAAACAATTTCCATTACCTGACACCTTCGTTTAGAAACTTCTTAGGCGGACGATTTAAGTTGTCATCCCTGTCCATGTAGTAAGAGTCAGGGTCAACATCATCGGGATAGGCTAGTTCAGCCCAGTAGAGTACGTTAGGTAAATTAAAGTCGCCCGTCTCCATAGAGAAGTGGGCGACTGATTGATTGACAAAAATCTCGTCACTGCTTGTTGTCCCGGCAAGAACAACAGTCAAGTAGGAACCGCCTTGTGGAGGTTCTTCTTCGGCATAGTCGTGCCATACCAACTCTTTCTTATTATCCATTTGCCTCTCCTATAGGATTTTGATCTCTTCGTTGGTTTCGTTTTCCATGTAACGATTACGGTAATGACCTGAATCGAAACGTTTGGTTTCTCCGTCATCCAACGGATTGATCGAAGGTGTTCTTGCAAGTTTGGATGGGAGGGTCACTCCTAGGAGGTAATTGATTCGTCGTGCATGAGCACTCTGCCGAGTCTTTACCATTGCGTAACACTTGTTGCGTCGAGCGTACAACGTGAAGTAATCCTGATTATCGACGCTGAATCGGAATACTTTTTTATCCTTCTCTAACCTGCTTAATGCTTCCCAGACTGGCTTTAGCGGGTTTTGTTTCTCCTTGCCGATTTGAGTTTCTTCCTGAATCTCTCTTACGGTCTTTGCTTCCAAATTTTGCTTACTCAAGAAACTTAGGATTTTGTCTTGGTTTGTTTCTTGATAATCCATAAATGTTTACGTTGCTAACTGTTCAACAACAACTCCTACTAATACGATTAAAAGACCAACTATCTTTAAACTGATTGAATAAGTACGGTAGGAACATGATTGTTCCGACGTTTATGAGAAGGTTGCTAATCTCTTTCATAACAGAAAGTCTTTATGCAGGTTGAGTTCACAGGCGAGACCTTCTTTTTCAAACTGCTGAAGATACATCGGCGCATCAATCTTTGCCCAGTCTGTGATGTAAGCATCCATAGACGGGAAATCAAACAACTGCTTTTCTGCATCCCAATAAGCCAAGCGGATGGAGTAATGTCTGATTTTTCTTTCGTCCTCAGGATGACGTTTGCGTCTTCCTTCGTTATAAGTAACAAGGTATTGACCTGATTCGTCGGGTAATACAAGCTGATAGTCTTTCCAATCAAGCACTTTTGTTCTCCTCTTCAATGCGCATGAGTTGACGTTTAATTTTTTCTGCCATATATCTGTCCAGCAGAATTTTGATTTTGGTGTTGTCAGGTTGATTTATTAGGTATTCAATCTGCTTCGCCAAGATCAGTACGTCCGCCAACTCCTTCATGTTGGCGATACAGGCTGATTTCTTTTTTCGACCATAATATTTTTTGGCTTTACGGCTGGATTCAAGGTGGCTGTAGCCGAGGAACTTAAAGAAGGAGGCTGAATACTCCGAGCATTCCTCTGCAAGTTTGACCGTTTGGTTATTGATGCCGTAGTGATCGGCAATGATTTTTATTCCACGTTTACATTCAGGAAGCATTACTTCACCTTTGTTGCTTTCTGAACTTCGAGTTCAAGCTGGTTTTTGATGTATTCCTCTGCCCAACGTAAGGCGCCTTGAGAGATGTTTTGTACCTGTGCGTTGTTTACGACAGCAGGGACAATAATCATGGCTGCTACGGTGCTACGAGAAGGGATGAGCATTAAGCCAAGAAAGCAAAACAATACTATTGGGCCCAACACTTTGTTTATTTTGTTAGTTATAAGTTTGATTCTCTCATATGCTTTAAGCTCATAAGTAGAGTCAGCATCGCAATAGGCGATGGCCTTAGTAATATTAAAAATTGCTAAAGTGACACCTCCGAAAAAAATAATGATAGCGAAAGAGCCACTGAAGGATTTAATTTGTCCAATGAAGTAAATGAGAAGAGGTGAGAGTTCCATTATTTATTTTCCTTGTAACGTTTAGGTAAAGCTCTGAAAGCCACTGCTTCGGAGTAATGAGAAGGTGTGTTTTCCCACCAGTTGTCACAACCTTCAGGGCCATAAGTTGCATGAAAATCTCTGATAGATAAGTCTCCGTACTTGTCCTGTACAAGCCATTCCCCTTCATTAGGAGGAGTGACTTGAGGGTAAGGATTCCAACCGTTAGGGTTGTAAGTTAATTCAAACTCGTTCTTGAAAACATCGAATACGACTGAACCAGCCGCAGGAGAAAGACCTTTACGAAGGGTTATTACTGATTCTATAGTGTGCATTTGCTGACAGCATTCACTGTCAATCTCTTCGTCGGTGAACCATGTACTGAGCTTTTGTTTTAGCTCTTTATCTTTTAATGTCCACATAAAAAATCCTTGGGTGCAGAGAGAGAGATTCGAACTCTCAATTTCCGAGCGGATTGCGTTTCAAACTCGCTCCATGTCCTCGGTGTTTCGCCTTCCTAACAGCCTCTGCGTTTAATCGTTACATGATTCGGAGGGTGGGCCTTAAACCAACGACCTGCGGATTAACAGTCCGCCGCTTTCAACCGCTCTGCCACCTTCCGATTTAGTTTTAAACCCCCTGTGTATCAAGAGGCTTAAAACTGAGGTCTGTTGAAATCCTCCAAAGACAGACCTCAGAATGAATGCAAAAGTAAAGTAGTCGAAAGAAACCTTTTACATTCGTTACTTAATGTGATTCCCCATGCAACTAAGTAACGTAATAATAGTAACGACAAAAGAAATGAATGTAAAGCTTAAAATAATAGTAATTACCCTAATATGAACATAACTTATTGAATTTTAAATAATTAAATACGCAATAACCCCTAATAACTATAAATAGTTATTACTGTAATTAAGAGAAATATTTATATGTAAAATATTATTTAATATTTATATATAGAAATATTTAATTGTTACTACGTTACTGTAGTAACGTTTCTCGGATTACATATCGTAATGTAATCCGACCTGCACTTCGCCCTACCCAGCCGAGACTAGGTTAGGGCACAGGTCAAATCACATCAGGAGATTTTTCAACCTCTCCTGTGGGTTCCTGCTGTAGAGCTCGTTGGTGCTCGGCTCCGCTCTGCACCAGTCCTTTGGGGTCTCTACTCAACCTCTCCCAAGATAGCTACTAACCCACGTGCCAGTCGTTCACACCTCTACTCACGGGGCTTTTGCTATCGGCTTCGGACAATTCCCAAGTAGCCTTGTAAATCATCGACCTCCGTCTACAGTTCATCACTGCTTACCGAATCGACGTTCTTATTATAGGTATTAAGTGAAATAAATGTAATGCTTAACGTTTAGGTATTTACCCTTATATAGCAGTTTTCAAACTATATTTTTGTGTCTAAGTCATTCTCTCTTTTATGACTAGCGCTTGGTTTGATTACAGAAATCAAAGCTCACCGAATCAACATATTGCGTTCGTAACTGATCTATCTCAGCATCAGACGGCTTTGATGAATTATCAGGACATCTCTGATCTTCTGACTGAAGATCAAGAGAGGAGACTTGTTGATTATGTGAAGGTAATCAGCGAAATGTCCTATGACTCTATCTCGAAACGTTACGACCACTGGAAGGAAAGTGACCGTGCGCATGATTTGTACGTTCCGCCTGATGCAACACGCTTCAGAAACAAGGTGGTGATTGCTGATACCCGTGCAATCAGCGACACGGTGCTGACCTACTTTATGGCAGCTATTACTGGGCGTAATCCGATGTTCCAGTTGGAGGGGCTCAATAGAGAGTCTAGGAAGGCTTCTGCGTTGCTGGAAAGGGTACTGCACCAGCAGATGCGTAAAACTGCGGCAGACGCTCATTTAGCCATGCTCTTCCTAGATTCAATTCGCTATGGCTTCGCACCTACGAAAGTCGTGTGGTCAGACAAGCTCAACACGAATCTGCTGATCAATGCCGACCCGAGAAAGACATTCCCTGACCCGAGAGTTCAGGCAGGTGATGTGCAGAATATGCAGTTCATTGTGTTCTCCGAACACGCCTCAGGTTCAGCCTTGGTAAGAACGGGTCTCTATCCGAAGTTAATCAAATATCCTCGGATGCTTGAGAACGACATTGAATGCGCTGGTTGGAGAAGCCATACGTGGCACAAGGAGGAAGGCAATGGGTGGAATATCAATCAAACCGAGATTAACGACAGTAACGACGTGGGCTACTTCCGTGTGGGCAAGAGTCATGTCGTGGACGAAGCATGGATTGTGTTCAACGGAGCAGACATCGGAATGCCAGGACTCGGACAAGTGTGGATGGTTGTGGCGATTTTGGACGAGCGTTTCGTTATTCGTTGTCAACTTAATCCGTATGGTCAGAGCTTTCCGTGTGCGATTGGGGGATTTGGGTTTGACAGTCATAAGACACATCAGCAATCCCTTTACGATCTGCTTTTGCCTTTACATAACCTTGGCACTTGGCTGCTTCGTTCTCGCATTGACAACGTACAGTCCGCTTTAAACAACCTTATCTTCGTTGACCCGCAACGTGTAGCGGTTCACGACCTTATCAACCGTAATCCCTGGGGCGTGGTTAGAACTCTGCCCGGAACAAAACCTGGAGACGGCATTCAGATCGCACAGATACCCGACGTTACTCGTGGACATTGGCAGGATATTCAGCTCTTAGGAGATATGAAGCAGAGACTTTCTGCCGCTTCAGATGCTCAGCAGGGTATGCCGACATCCGACGGTATCCGTTCCGCCACTGAAATCTCACGATTAACCCAGTTGGGTAGCCAAAGGCTTGGCGTTCTGTCTCGGATTATTTCTGCAACGACAATACGTCCTATCGTCCGAATGATGGTAAGCAACGTGCAGGATGCGTTGCGCTTTAATACGTCGTTGAGAGTATCCGAGACAGATGCCAACACGATCTTCGCTTCTATGGCTGAGGATGGTTACGTTGATATTGACCAGAATATGTTGGAAGGCGAGGTTGAATACCTCGTTGTTGACGGAACACTTCCGGTTGAACCGACACGTTCTCCTGAAACGTGGCTTCAGATCATGCAGGTTGTAGGCCAGGCCGGTATGCAGATGGAATACGACATGGGCAGGTTAGTTGAAGAGTCCATCAGAGCTATGGGTGTTCCTGATATTGACCAGTTCAAGATCGATCAAAAGAGACAAGCCCGTGAAGGACTTACACCGTCTCAGAGAATGGCGATTATGGAGAAGATGCGTGGTCAATCTTCTGTCATGCCGCAGGAACAAATCGAACAGGAAGTTATGAAAGGGAACCTTGTTCCCATGAAGGATGCAATGTAATGGCAGAAACAAAACCGATTGGTGAACAGCTACGATTCCTTTCCGCAAAGACGGGAGATCACATTCTTGATACGTACCTAGAGGCGTGTGAAATCGGAAGTCGTCCAGTTTATGATCTGTTGGAGGAAATTTTCTCAGACACCACAGGCCACGTAAGACCTGACTTCATTCGTTTGCGTGTAGGAGGGGACTTCCAGCTTCAGATTCGAGCTGGTCAGTATGACGAGGATGGAGAAGGATGGCAGAACACAGGAGCTTTCTTTGCAAAGTTCCGTGGAAACTGGACACCTAATACTGCTTACCACGCTACGGACTATGTAGTTATCGAGAACATCGTTCAAATTTGTACAGAAGATCACACGTCATCGCTGTTGCCGAACCGACAAAAGTTCATTGCGCTGGTCGGTGCTCCTTCATTAGGTGCCTTATCTCAGGTAACGCCTACAGCAGATACCTTAGTATTCTTTACAGGTGACAACTCCTCTGCATTATGCACGTTGACACCTTATGCCCGACAGCTTTTAGACGATAGAACACCTGCGGAAATGCGAGACACTCTCCAATTGGGTGACTTCGCTACGGAAAATCACAACGGCTGTAAGGCTGTCAGGATGATTGAGCCTCTGACGTTGAATGATGACCCGACGGTTCCGCTTCATGCTGCGACAAAGCAGTATGTTGACCGTTTAATTCAAGAGCTTGATGCTAAGAAAGAAGACGGCTTAGGTTATGTTCCGTTGGATATTGCAGGTGGAACCATGATGGGGCCTTTGTATGCTTCACGAGACCCTCAGGTAGCTACTGAAGTAGCTACCAAAGCATACGTTGATAACCGTTTAGAAGAAGCTGATTATCTCGACTTAGCTACCGGCGGAACAGTAAACGGCCCTGTGACAATCAAAGCAGGTAATAACACATTTACGGTTAGTTCTAACGGAATTACCTACAACGGAAAGAACCTTACGTGGGACGGAAACCTTACAAGGGAACAGGTTATTAGAGCTTTGGGCTATACACCGCTTCCTGACACTAACCCAACCATTCATGGCGACGCTTATTGCGAAGGACAGTTACGAGCAAGAGGCGACATTATTGCCTTTACCTAGGAGAACCAATGGACAAAACAAAGATTCAGATTGAGATCACCAACGATCAAGCTCGTAGAGCGTTAGCCGTACTTTCTCAGGGAAAGTATTCGGAAGTCGCAGACGTTATTTCTGCAATAGTCCTTGGCCTCAAGAACAAGGTTAAAGGGAAGGATGATGAAGACTAATGGAGCCGGTTACGAAACAAGACCTAGCCGAGATCAACCATAAGCTCGACGGCCTTACCGAGCTCATGGAACGTCTGACACGACAGGAAGAACGAAATAATTCTCACAGCCGAAGAATCGAGAACCTCGAAAAAGGATTGTCCGAGGTGAAAGCTGAATGTGCAAGTATCTCCTCCCAGTTGGAGAAGATCGTTAATCGCCTTTGGGGTGTGGCTTTTGTCCTCTCATTAGGTTTCACCTTATTGCAAGTATTCCTTAAGTAAACATCATGCTGTCAATTCTGTCTGCCATATTCGGCTTCTTAGCCCCGTTCATTCCTGAGGTTATTAAGACCTACCAACGTCATCAGGACGATAAACACGAGTTGGAGATGTTCCGCCTTCGTGTTGAACAGGCTGAGAAGGAGCACCTGTATCGCATGGACGAGATCGGTGCAATGGCAGACATTAACGAGACAGTTGCCATCCATCGGGAATCTCCGACAACTGGAATCCAACTGGTTGATACCGTTCGGCAATGGACGGAAGGAGCTTGGTACTCCCCGATCATTATGGTTCCAGGGTTCTTTATCTACGCTCTATTGGACGTTCTCAATACGCTGGTAAGACCCGCTGTTACCTACGGCATGATCTTCATGTACTGCTTGGTGAAGTACGGCTTGTACCTTGAGGCTATGAAAAACGGTATGCCGTTGGAAAGCACCGTACAACTTCTTTGGTCTGAAGATGATCTTGCAGTCCTGACGCTTGTCCTTTCCTATTGGTTTGGTGCAAGAAGTGCAAAGCAATTCTTAAAGGGTAAGTCCATTGAGTAAGTTGCCGGATGAAGTTCACGAGAAAGTATCTTCATTAGCAAAGCCGTTTGAGAAACTAGAACGTCTTGGAAAGGACGGACTTGTTTACGCATACCACGACCCTGTTGGGTATCCGACTATTGGGTATGGACATCTTCTTTCCCGTAAGCGTTACGAAGACCTAAAGAAGTTCAAACCCATTGAAAGAGAAGAAGCTGAAACTCTTCTTCAAAAGGACATTGAAAAAGCTGGATTGGCTGTATCTAGGCTGGTTAAAACAGAAGTAGATGTCGATCAGTTCTCGGCTCTAACGGACTTTGCATTCAATGTTGGAGCGGGAAACCTACAAATTTCAACGTTGCTAAAGAAGGTTAATAGACGAGATTTCGAGGGAGCTGCTTTGGAGTTTCCCAAGTGGATTTATTCAAACGGGATAAAACTCAGGGGACTTCTCAGAAGGAGACTTGCTGAGCAAAAGATGTTTTTAGGAGAGACGAGTGACAAAGGATGATTTGACGGCAGTAGACCCGATGATCGTAAAGAAGGTTGGGTATTTAAAAGAGTTTGTTAATTCCGACGGATGGAAACTCATTAAAGAGGAAATCCAAAAACAAATCTACGATCACACGATTGCCTTCGGCTCCAAGACGGAAATGTCTATCCATGAAATTGATTACCGCCGTGGAGCGTTACTCACCCTTAATGGCTTTCTCAGCTACCCCGACAATCTTCTTGAATCTTTAGAGAACCAATTACCGCTTAACGAATAGGAGAGACACGAATGGACGGTACAGATCAAGACATTATTAACCAAATCTCTAACCAGCTTTTAGGAGGAGCCGCAGGTCAACAAGCTCCTGTCTCCACACCTCCGCAGGATGCTACACCTCAGCCCGAGGTACCTACGGAACCTCCTAAAGCAGACCCTAATCCCACAGCCATTGAACAAGCAACTAAGCAGGGTGAGCCAAAGGACGGAGAAGGTGAATCTCCAATTGATATTTACGATATTAAAATGAAGGACGGTAATGTTCAGCACTTCACTCAGGCACAAATCGCTAACACAATGGAGCGTTACGCATCTTTGAACTCCCGTATGCTGGACAACAAAGATGTGCTTGACTTCGCTTCTCGTATTACCGAACAAGCTAAGAAGAACGGCTACACGCCCAAGGCTGGTGAAGTTGCCTCTTTCCTTCAGGAAGCTGTAAAGGCATACACAAAGAACCCGACTATGGGCAACGTTGAGAAGAAACAGCAGACACCTGCTGACGGTCAGGAAGGAGAACCTGCCCAGCCTTCTGCTGATGACGCCCTTGCTAATTGGGAACGTGACAATGGCTTGAAGCTCCCGCCTGGTTTCCGTGAACAGAATCAGGCTATGCAGAAAATGGCACAGCAACTTCAGCAGATGCAACAGATGCTTCTTCAGATGCAAAACGGTGGAGCTCAGTCTGCACAGCAGGGACAACAGGCTCTTCAACAGGCACAGCAGACACAGGCAAACACTCAGCAGATGCAGGTAAAAATGAATCTGAAAGAAGCTGCTAACACCAACGGAGTACCTGATGACCGAGCTAATGACTTCATGCTGTTTGCTATGCAACGTGGCTATACACCCGCCGACTTCCTTGACCCGCAGGTTGCCAACACACTGATGGCAGACTTTAAGGCAAACATGGATGCACCTGAGATTGCACGTCTGCGTGGCGTAATGGAACGCCGACAGGCTTATACAGGAAATCCGACAGGAACTCCCTCTAATGCTGGTGCAGGAATCCCGCCACAAGTGAGCCCTGATCAGCAGTTTATGAACGACTACATCAAGAAGGTTATGGCTAGTCGAATGTAGTAAATAAAAATTTTTATACGAAAGGAGCAGTTTTCCCACTGCTCTTTTTGTTTAAAGGGAATATGTGCTTTGTCGATTTCGATGGAGCAAACGAACTCCTGAAATCAATTGAAAAATTCATTAAGGAGATATTCTTTTTATGGCACAACGTGCAATTGCAGGACTTCGTGGTACTGGTCAGTTTGATGTAAACGTTCGACCGACCAACTGGCGTGAAACGTTTACACTGCTTGAACCGAACGGTACTGCTCCGTTGAATGCGCTTTTGTCTTTTGCCCATTCCACGCCGACAGACGACCCGAAGTACAACCACTTCCGTGACGAGCTTCCGTCTCGTGTGTTGAAAGTATCCACCGCCGCAAATGACTCTGCGACATCTATTGTCGTTACCGCTGATGACAACGTTCCGTTCGTTGTTGAAAACGCAACCCTCTATAACACCCGCACTGGTGAAGTTATGAGAGCCACCGCAGATGCCAATACTTCCACGAACACTCTTACGGTTGCTCGTGGCGCTGGTGGTTCCTCCACTAAGAAAGCTGTAGAACAAGGTGATGAACTCGTGATCATTGGCTACGCCGCAAAAGAAGGTTCTGGTAAACCGTCTGTTGCAACGTTTGACCCGACAACGGATTACAACTACACCCAGATCTTTAAGACTGGCGTTTCCATCACCGGTACTTTGAAGCAGACCTATTTGCGTACTGGCGATAAGGAATCTGAAATGTTGACCAAGGCTCTTAAGAATCACATGGCTGACATTGAACGAGCCTTCTTCTTTGGTCAGAGAGCAATTGAAGACGAGAACACCGCTACACCTCGTCGTTACACCGGTGGCTTGTTCTCCATGATTCCTAATGTCATTGATGCCGCTTCCGCCTTTGAAGACGAAAACGTTATCACTGAATACGAATTTGACCGTCTGTTGATTGAAGAACTTTTCGCTTGGGGTTCTAAGGAAAAGGTCATGTTCTGTGGTCCGAGAGTGATCTCCAACCTTATGCAGATCGCTAAAGATCGTTGGCAGCCGTCTGCTGTAGATAATGCTTACGGCGTTTCCTTCGCTCGTTACCACACTTTTGCTGGTGACCTGTTGGTCTATATGCATCCGCTGTTCCGTCAGATTCCGTCCATGAATGCTAACGGCATCATCCTTGATATGGATGCTCTTGGCTATCGCTACATGAACGGTCGTGACACGACTCTGAAACGTGATGTTCAGGCAAACGATGTAGATGCTTCCGAACACTTCTACATCACCGAATGCGGTCTCGAACTGCTTCAGGCTAAACCTCACGCAATCATCAAGAACTGGAAGGATGTCAAAGCCAAACCCGCTGGAGGCTAAGCTCTGGCGGCGCAGATTAGGGAGGCTAATTAACTAAGGGAGCTTCGGCTCCCTTTTTAAGGAGGATTTATGACTTGTAAGAAGAAAGGAAAAGGAAAAGGAAGAGGAAATGGTGGCCGCTGTAAATAAGAAGGAAGCTGCTAAGGTAGTTGAGGACGACTTTGTAACGTACTCGACTGTTCGACCTTGCAATGTTCTTTTCAATATTTTATGCAGAGGCGAAATTATTTACGGACATTTTGCAGATCATCGAACAGCGGTTCGCTTTGACGTACCGAAACACTTGGTGTCTGCATTTGATAAACACCATCATGTTCGTAAGGGTTTCATTGTCCCGTTGTCTAAGCTCCCGAAAAACCTTCAGTGAAGGTTGGGATTGGTAAGTAAATGGCTGAGTCGGTTTCTCCAATCTCCCCGCATATCGGTGACGGTTTAACGTCACCTTTATCTGTCCTAACAAACAGAGCTCTCCGTAGGTACGGAGAATGGAATGCGTCTACCGTTGATGCGGAAACGCAGTCTTTGTTTATCGACTTAGCTAACGAGATCGTTGACGACGTTCGTGGTCATCCGTACTGGAGTAACTTTCCCGAGCTTGAGTATTACGTTTCGTCCGAAGACGTTAGACCTATCCCTGACCCTGTGATGATTGCCGGACTTTTGGCTAAGTTTGCCGTCGCTATGGGTTCTAACAAATGGGAGAAGTACGAGAACGATTATTACCAAAGACTCAACCAGCACCTTTACTACGGAGCCACTGGTGGCTCCATGCCTCTTAACCTTCAAGTAGTGAGACGTTAATGCCGTTTGTAGATTTATCAATGCACACAGACCCTAACAGGGGAATGCCGAGAGGCTCTAAGAAAGCACATCACGTAACCATTATCGGTGAACGTGGTCGTCAAGGTATTCCCGGACGTAATGGTCGTGACGGTAAGGACGGCCTTAGAGGTCTCAAAGGCGATAAAGGAGACAAGGGGGATAAAGGAGATAAGGGGGATCGAGGTCTTCGGGGTGAAGCAGGTGAGCAGGGTATCCGAGGAGAGAAGGGGGATAAGGGAGACCCTGGTGCATCGTTTGTTCCTAACGTATACGACATAGAAGCGAACAAGTCAAATTATGACGATCGACCTAAAGGCTTCTCGATTCTCTGTATGGATACAGGGAATGTTTATTGGAAGCTCTCCGATACTTCAGGAGATTGGACAACCACTCCTCTTAGGTTCATAGGTCAGAAAGGCGACAAGGGTGACAAAGGTGACACGGGCGAAGCGGGGGCTAAGGGAGACCGAGGTTATACGGGAGCCCAAGGGCCACGTGGTGCGACAGGACTTCAGGGTGAGAAAGGTGAACAAGGCATCCGAGGTTTGAAAGGTGATAAAGGGGAGAAAGGGGATAAAGGCGACAAGGGGGATGTCGGAGCTTCCTTCGTTGCCTCTGCCTCCGACCTTCGCTCCGCTCGTTCTCAGTATGCAGATCAGCCTAAAGGTTTTTCTTTCCTAGCGATTGACGAAGGAAAGCTGTATTGGAAACTTTCAGACGAAGACGAGTGGTCTACTGGATTTGAGTTCGGCCCGGGAGAGAAGGGAGACAAAGGTGACAAAGGAGACGCTGGTAAAGATGCCAACGACATCATCATCGACCCAGATCCTGAAGAATACTTCATGTCCATCTATGGATCGACAGAAGGAAACGTCCTAACGACCGTGATTGCAGATGTCAAGGCGTTGAACCCTGATCCGTTGGACACCTACCTAACGACGAGAGGTATTGATGGCTGATACTCGAAAACAACCTTACACCCTTCTTGAACAGCAATTAAACGAGATGGCAAGAAGGATGGCCTTGGACGTAAACGAAATGTCTAACGTTGTGGCTTCAGGAACAGAGTCTTTAAAGGGAGCTATCCAAGAGAGTAAAGCTGAAGTTGAAACCTTTATCTCTGAAAAGAATACGGAGGTTCAGGAAACCTTAACGCAAGTGCAAACAAACGCAACCTCTGCGGTCAATAAAGCCACGGAGGACGTAAACGACTTAATAGAAAGCGTTAGCCCCTTACAAGGAGAAGATTACGAAATTTACTTTATCAATGAGTACACCAAAACAGGAGAGTAAATATGGCAGAGACCTTGAATATCAATGACCAAATCGTCAAGGTTGTAAAGCGAATCGGCGTGGAAATGCGTGGTGTTAAAACCACGGCTGAGTCCAAAGTTAGCTCCTCTGATCTAAATACCGCTTTAGCGGCTAAGGCTGATACAACTGCGATGAACACTGCCCTTGAAGCGAAAGCGGATAAGACTGCACTAACTACTAAGGCAGACGCTTCTACCGTCACTGCTCTTCAGGGAAAAGTAGACGAAATTTCTGGAAAGATCACAGTTCTCACTGGTGAAGACTATGAAACTCACTTCGTGACGGAATTTAACAAGACCACTGGAGCTTAAGAATGGCCGAATCCACAAATATCAACGATCAAATCGTCAAGGTGGTAGGACGTATTGCACGTGAGATGCGCAACATCGTTGCAACGGTAATGACAAAGGTGGATACGGACGAGTTCAATACGGCGTTAGCTACTAAAGCAGACGCTGCTACAACTACTGCCGCTTTGGATGCTAAGGCAGAAACTTCCGTAGTGAACTCTGCCTTAGCTTTAAAGGCTGACAAGACAGAAGTTCAGCAGATTGTTGACAGTCTCGGAGAAGGGGATTTAGCAACAAAGACGTATGTTGATAACGCTGTAGCTAGTGCTCAAGTCGGGGCAGGTTCGATCACAACCGATAAGTTAGCCGACGTAATTGACTTGGGAACGATTGAATAATGGTAAAACGTCTTCAGCTTAAGCGAGGAACCGCTGAGAAAAACGACGCCTTCACTGGCGCAAACGGAGAAATCACGGTTGACCTTACGAATATGAGGTTGCGAGTACATGACGGATTAACCCCTGGCGGCTTCCCTATAGCTAAGGCTGAGGATTTAAAGACGAAGTTGGCCGATTTTTCCGATTCCCCTTATCACACAAAGACGAGCCTCACTAATCTAAGCCAGTTAACGAACGACTCGGGCTATTGGTCTAAAACATCCTTAACAAAACTTTCGCAGTTAACCAACGACGCTGGGTATATCACTGGATACTGTACATATTGTTCAGGATATTGCACTTACTGTACACATTGTTCATAGGAGAGTAATGACAACACTTCAGTGGAAACGGGGAACGACTGAGAAGGTTGAAGGACACGCTGAGACCGCTCTTGAGGGGGAGCTGGTCGTTGACACTGCGACTCATAGGGTGAGTGTGTATGACGGCGCAGGAGGAAGAAACGAAATTCCTCTTCTCTCTGATGTCAAAACAACTCTCGCTTCCTTAACGAATGATATTGGTGCTTGGAGTAAGAGTGATTTAACCAAGGTAAGTCAGTTAAGTAATGATTTAGATTTTTGGTCAAGCGGAACACTTAGCAAGGTAAGCCAGTTACAAAATGATAGTGGCTTTAAGACGGGGTACTGTACACATTGCCAATATTGTCAGCACTGTCAGCAGTGTAGTAATTGTCATAACTGCAACACCATAAACTGCACAACCGTCAATTGCTTATATCAACACTGCCTGGTTACAAATTGTCGTTGTAACTGTGACTGTACTGATGATAGTTAAAAGATATGGGAACAATTCAACTAATAAGGGGTAGTAAAGAGGCTGCTTCTGCTTTAACAGGCCTGGAAGGGGAGGTTGTTCTAAACCTTACAGACTTAAATTTGATAGTAAATGACGGGAAAACTCAAGGTGGTTTTGCCACAGCCTCCAATCAAATGACGGCTCTTTCTCAGCTTGTAGATGCTGATTCCATTTGGACGTCAACTACTTTAACAAAGGTAAGTCAACTCACAAACGATTCTCAGTTTTGGAAAAAATCTGAACTAACAAAAGTCAGTCAACTGAGCAACGATGTCGGTTATAAAACGGGGTATTGCGGATATTGTTCTCACTGCACCTATTGTCAACAGTGTAGTCGTTGTAACAATGTTCAGTGCAATCAAACCCAATGTAACAACTGCTACCACTGCACAGAATGCTTTCAATGTCCGGATCGCGGCGGCGGCAATTGTGGAGACAATGTTATTAACTGTGGTAAATGCTATTGCAGTTACTATTGCAACGGTTATTGCTCAGACTGCTCATATGTTAACTGCGTTTCCAATTGTCGAAATCAACTACACAGTAATTAGGAGGAAAAAATGGGTTACTCAAGACACGTTATTTGTCCAAACGAGATTCCTTTCGTGATGAATATTGTCATCAATGATGACTCTATAGCTTTCAGGCTACTGTCTGAAATTAATGAAAGCGTAAACGTAGCCTCTGATGCGGTTCAGTATGGTGTGGAAAAGTTACTGACTTCAGAGCAATTCCTTCCCAACCCCTCCGCTTTTTATATAAACGACAAGACCTTTTTAATTGATGGGAAACAGTACGCTATTTATTCCGAACTAGTATTCAATAGGGACGATACAACGTATAACCGTCTTCTTGTGCCCGGTGCTCATTTTTGTTTTTGGTTGGATTTAAGCCGTCATCCCCGTTTACGTTTAGATGTTCGAGGAACAATGACGTATTTCAATCAACGTAACACTGCTGATCTTATTAAAGCTAAAGGCGGCTTATGGCTGTTTGATTTTTGGATTCGTAACCCTGAAGATTCATTCAAGCTCTGCAATCGCTCTATTACAACTTCCCAAAACACAAAGCTCATTACAAATGTGGAAGACCTTGGGGAGGAATGGACGGCCGAGGATGTAATGACAGGGAAAACATCCAAGTGGTTGAATTTGGCTTATGAGCTTACACCTGATAAAAGTCAGGTAGAACCAGACGGTTTGGTAACCTTTACTTTAAAAATCCTAGACGGCAAGACACATCAATTAGCGACTGATGTAACCTACGATGGCTACATTGTTGAGGCAGTTGATGGATACGCACCGCACAAGCGAGTGAAGGTTGTGAACGGTATTGGTACGTTTAAGGTAAAAGCTCTTGGTTTAGAGGCCGGAGATCAGTTACGTGTCAAGATCAATCAGCGCTTTTACACATCTCGAGTAGAGGCTACGGTCGATGTTGTATCGCCAACTTAATATCATGTTCGGTAGTGCCTGTGATATGAAGTGCGGGTACTGCCTTCAAACAAACGGTTTATCCCCAGCTGATAAGAAAGCAGATGCACAAGAGTTTGTGCAAAAGTTACTGCCGCACTTAAACGGTCAGACTCCTAAAAAAATAATGTATTGGGGCGGAGAGCCGATGCTTTATTGGGAGAGGATAAAAACTATTCATTCCCTCCTATCTGAAAATGGAATTGTTCCAAGTCAATCTGTAATTACTACTAACGGAAGAAGGCTGACAGAAAGCTATGTGGACTATGCGAATAGTCATGAAGATATATGGACAACCGTTTCCTGTCATGGCTGGGATTTCACAGATAAACAGTTAGAGACGATCTTTAAACTTAAGCGCTTCTCTCTGTCTGAACTTGTGCACCACTTCCGAACAGACCTATGGGAAATACGGGACAGGTACTACGAAATCAAAGATAAGTTCGGGGTTTCGCCCAATCTGTGTGTGCACTTTCTCAGAGCTAACGATGGGTGTAATACAGACTACTACATGACTAAAGAGGATGTGGATAAGTTCTGCGACCACATTCGTGCTGAAGTAATCCCAATGGCTAGGCTAGGAGATGAATGGGCGCAATGGCAGTGTTCCCAACTCTTATTTGAACGAGACCGCATAATCGCCAAAGGCGACGGCGCCCTATGTGTTAGAGACGATCAACTTTCAATAGACCTTCACGGAAATATATATGACTGCCACCACAACTATTGTGGATCAAATATTTCTGGGAAACTTTTTGAAAAAGTAATACCAATTCAAATGGAAGGAAAATTGAAAGGAGATCGTTTTTATAAAAGTAAGGAATGTCAATCTTGCGAATTGTTAGATCAATGTCGTGGCGGATGCTACACATCTAATACGCACGATGTTGATTGTTACTTTATGAAGGAAAGGGCAAAACTTTACGAGATTATGGAGAGACGATGAAGTTAAAGTTGCATTGCAAAACGCATGACGGCAAACAGGAAGACTGGATTTACGACAACGTAACAAACGAGATTTGGAACAGTAATGGAGATTTAGTCGATCTATCTAAAGACGAAAGGCTGAAGCCTTATGCGATGACAAAGCAACGAGGAAAACCTTCACCAGTTTCCAATCACAAGTCCAATGAGATTTGGAACTTAAAGATTCAGTTAGGTCTTAAGTGCAATATGCATTGCAAGTATTGCGCACAAACTGGAAACGAAATCGGAGCTTCTGTTTTCACTCAGCGAGATGTCGAACCGTTTATCAAGAAACTCGTTGACAATAAGATCGAGGCTGTTGGCTCAATTGAACTGTGGGGTGGAGAACCCTTCGTCTATTGGAAAGTCCTTCAAAAGCTCATCCCTGAACTTAGAAGAATTTATCCTAAAGCGTCTATCGGGATGATCACAAACGGAACCCTCCTAACAGAAGAGAAGATTGAGTTCTTAGAAAAATATAAGTGCGGTCTTACGTTTTCGCATGATGGGCTAGGCTTTCATCTTCGTGGCAAAGACCCGTTGGACGACCCGAAAATGGTTGACCTTTGGAGGTTAGCAATTCAGAAACTCGGTGCGAACATCAACTGCGTACTTACTCCTGCAAACATAGACATTAACGCAACGGCGGAGTACATCCGGGAGAAACTTGGAGGAGTTTATTTCAACTTTGAAGGCGTGATGACCCACGTCGGTGTCCAGGATTCCGAGTTAATGTTTACACCAGCTCAGATGCTTTCGCTTCAGAAAAACATCTTTAATGAGCTGACTAAGAACGGTTGGGATAAATTCCCAGCACTGACGAATGAATGTAACGAACTGCTCTTGCAACTGACTCAGAGAAAGAAGTTAGACCTGGGACAGGTTAAGTGCGGCATGAATCGAGAAAACGTTTGTGCAATCAACCTCAACGGAGATGTTCTTTCGTGTCACGACTTTGCGACAAAGGACAAGTACGTTGGTCATATATCCGCAATGGACAAAGTAGATATTTCCAAACACTTTAAGTCCTGCGGTGAAAGAGAGAAGTGCCGCAAGTGTTTGCTTCTGTCCATGTGTCGTGGTGCCTGTCCTCAGATAGAAGGACTCGCTCGAACACTCACGTGTAAGAATGAGTTCAACTATCACTTCGCAGTTTTTCAGGCGGTTTGGTGGTTGTTGTTTGGTTTGACTATCGAGAGTTACGAAACAGTCGATCAAGTAACTCGTTAATCCTTTGTTGTTGTAGGCTAACAGTTTCAATGTCTTCTTGAAGCTTAGCGATTTTCTGGTCAAGCGTCATGTTATTTCTTATTGAGGAAGTCTTTCTTCCACTTTCCCTAGCGAAATATCCAATTGGCGCTTGAGCCCTATTTTCGCCCTTATCAACGTAAGCATGATAAGGAGCCTTGCCTTGGTCAGCTCTGACTTGTACATACTCGACTTCGATACCGCAATCGTTTAATTCGTCAATATGCTCCATTAACTCTTCTTTAGAGCATAGAAGCCACAACCAACCTGACCCGTTGCTTGTTAAGTCTCTTCCGTAATTTAGACCACCGTTTCTATTGTCAATGTACCGAATACCAATTCTTTTAAGGGTTCTTGTTAGATAGTCTTCCATTTCACATCTCCTTGCTGTCTCATTTTCCCGTCTATCTTTCCTGAGTTCCAATACGATAAACCCCTAATTGACGGAGGTAAGTATGAAAGAAATTAAACTCGAAGACTCAGAACGTACACCTTGTGAGATATGGACTCGTGTGATGGGCTACCATCGACCGATCTCTTCGTTCAACATCGGCAAGAAAGGGGAGTTTGCTGACCGAAAGTATTTCAAAGAACCTAAGGACGGTGTACCTGTGTCATGCACTTGCCGAGGTAAGTAATGGCTCAATACCTTCCTGAAAGCGGAACAATTGGTTTAGGGATGGCTCGTAGTCAGTGGAACGATAACGGGCCGAATCCTGTTACTTCCATTAGCCTTGGTGGTAGCCAATGCCGCTCCTTTGCTCAGAAGCCTAACGGTGCGGTAAAGATGTCTGACCTGTACGCTAAGTACCGAGGCTATAAGATGCAGTTCTTTAGTTATCCAGTAACTTGTAGGATTGATGTTGACGCCTCTTATGACGGCGATGGCGGGATTAGTCAACCTGCTCATTCAATAGGTGGAAACTTTATTGGTGTCGGTGCTTTTAGACGACAAGTGGTTAATTGTCTCTTCCCGTTTCACGACATACCAACACACACGATAAACCTCGGGAATATAACACCTCAAAAGTTTGGTACGGTTTCTCTAATGTTCGTTGGATACACGAGAACCTGTTCCACTTGGTACAACCGGACTTGGGACTCAATGGGTATTTCAGTTCAGATTGACGGACTTCCTGACCCTGTTATTGAAAGCGGTAACTCCCACGCTGTCACGGATAATCGGTATCCGTTAAACCTCTCGATGACGTACCGCCGCAACGGAAGTTCTCTTAAGTCGATTACTTTTAGAAAGGTTTGCCATCAGCCAAGCAACGGCGGCAACTACATGGTGAGTGAGCCTTGGTACTTTGGCCGTCAATACACTGGCCAGTATTCAGGAGCCAATTCAACTTGGACTTTGAGGGAGTTGGGCAACCTAGGTTTAACTTGTAACCAAGCAGGACAACCCGGCGGAAACAAGATGTGGCTTGTCTCCTACTATTACGGCGGCAGAGAACCATTCAACGTAGGAGACCAAGTGGAGATCGTCGATATTAGTTATTGGTGGTAATCACACGTAGTAGATAAAGGTGTAGACAATAAATCCGAAAGCATAAAGGAAAGCAAAAACTACACTGCTAGGCATCTTTCCTGTGCCAACACTGAACCAATTACAAATAATTCCTACACAAACGAGAGCGATAAGGCCGCATATTCCGTACAAAATTAGTCCCATCATCTCCTCCTTCTACAGTTTCCCATAGTCTAAAAGCCTAAAACCATAACCTCAAGCGGAACTAACTTGAGGTTATATGATTCGTTCCGTTCCGTCTTCTAAAACATCCAAGATCATGTATGGGGGCTTTACAGGCTTAGATACAAGCCGCAGTGAAGTCGTACATGAAGTTAATGAGCATCAGCCTTTCTCTGATGTGGATAACGCATACATAGATTGGAGCGGCTACGTTTCTAACGAACGAGCGATAGAACGAATCGGCAAGGAAGGACGCTACATTTCCCACGTTCGCTTTGCGTACAACGGAGAGATTCTGTACGCCACAAGAGGAGAACAGGGCATAAGTATTTGGAACTCTCGTGAACTTGAGAGCGGAAGGAATGAGTCCGAGATTGTTTTTCCGACGAACACTATTACCTCAACACTATCTAACGGCGAAGTTGTTTTCTGTGCAGGAGAAGCACCCTATCGTTACGTTGCCCAAGGGTGGAAGAAGATTGATTCTCCTGACGCATACGGTGCGACCTTATGTGCGTCCGTGTCAGGACGCTTGGCTTTAGCAGGTTTTAAAGACGCTCCCACTGTTGTTCGTTTCTCTCGTGTGGACGACAATGAAATCTTTGAATGCGACGAAGATGTCGCAGATACTCAAGTTACTAAAGCCGGTGGCATCAATCTAAAGACTGTACTAAACAGGGCTGAGACGATTACGGCTTTATTCCCGTTTGGTGCAAATCAACTACTTATCTTTACCAATGCTCGTTGTCTTATCTATGAGATCAATGCGGATTTGACCACATGGAAGCAGGTTTCGGACGTTCATATCTATGTCGGCTGTGTGTCTCAGAACTCTATCTGCGGTTGGGCAAACGAGGTTATCTTCTGTAGCCGTTATGGTATTTACACGCTTAAGCGTTCTGTGGCAAACGGTACGGCTCTTGTGGTCTTGCCTTATTCGCATAAAGTGCAAAGCGTTTATCAAGAACTACTTTCTCGTTTGGAAGACCCGAGACTAATCAACGCAGTCTTTGATTCAGATTGTGGTCGTTATCACATATTTTTCCCTTTAAGTCCACGAGGAGCTTCACGGCTTTCCTGCTCAGTCTCTCCAGTTGCTCAAGAAGGAGGAGGCTCGGGTTCTCCGTCGTGGTCTTTTTCCAATTACGCCAACGTAACGTGCGGAGACTTCCTGGACGGAAAGCTCCTCATGGGCAGTTGTGGCGGTATTTGGAGAATGAAGTCCGAGTACGAGGATGGCGGAGACATCGGAGAGGCTGTCTTCACAACTCCTTTGCTTTGGATGAATGATCGCTTTATGCCTAAGCGTGGGCATCAGATCGGAATTATTGCCGACGGTGCAGGTCAGATTGAAGTCGAGGTTGAAAACGAGGAAGGACAGATACTAGATGTCCTCCGCTGGGACTTGCCTTATGAAGACCAAGCGGTCTTTCACGGAACTCGAAAAGGCAGACAGTTCACTCGAATTTTTCCCCATTTATTTACAGGCGTAAAGCTCAAATTCCACATCAGAAACGTGAAAAAGAGTTTACGCATTTACGGATTCACTATCGAAATCAAGGAGCAATAATCAATGGCACGTATTCGCCAACTTTACCCGTCTCGGTACTCTTCTACAGAGGCTACATCGGCAGAGTTTGAAAACATCATCCGCTACCTTAGAAGCGGTGAAATTGGAAATAGAACTTTATCTGAATTGCTACGCCAAATCTTTAATTCCGAAGGTAACTTAGATGTTGGCTTAGAGATTCGCTTTGATTCTAAGTATGGTCTCGAATATCGAATCGGCGGAGACGATCAGGAATGGATTCAGATTATTGAACCTGAGGAACTCCGTGGAGAACCTGGTGAGTATGTCGGTGAGATTGGCGATGCCTTGATGTTCAACCGAGCTGACTATGATGGTGACGGCACAACTACGGTCTTCAATTACGCTTTCTCTGAATCAGAGGCTGAAACCATTTTATTTAGAAATGGTCTGCTTCAATCTCCGAACGCCTACACATTAGATCAAATCAACGGGACGATTACAATCTTTCCGGCTATTGGTGCTAACGAAACCATAACGGTGTTTCAGATCAGAAAAAGTGAGCTTAACGGATTCTCTCGAACAGAGATTGTTGCTACTCAGAATCAGTACATCATCCCGTTTAAGTTCAATAACGAAGATCAAATCTTTGTTTACCGCAACGGCATCCTTTACAAGGAAGGTGAGAACGACGACTACATCCTAAACGCTGGAACATCCACGATTACGTTCTTAGCTCCTATGGCGTCAGGCGATATTGTCACAATCCTTCGTATGCAAGGAGGAGGTCTTAGAGCTGTTGGCGGACTTCTGATGCAAGATCAGTATTGCTACAACGGAAAGATTCTCTTCGACAAGATTCTCATTGACGACGATGATATTTCTCCTGAGAAAGTTCAGGGACTTAAAGGTTTGATGGAAAAGTCGAAACAGGTATTCGTACAGGATACGGAGCCTGTTGATACAGACGAAGTAGAGATCGAAAGCGGAGACTTGTGGATTAAGACAGGTCTGCCTATTTCCGTCTTGTATTTCTATGATGGACTTCGTTGGGTTTCTACTGCGCCTGACGGTTCCGTTCCAGCCATCAACAAAGGAGATGAGCTTCGCTATCTTCGTGTGAACTCTGCGGGTTCGGCTCTTGAGTTTGCTGCTATTGATCTGTCTTCCTGCGTAAAGAAAGATGAAATTGGCAACCCTAACGGTGTCGCACCTTTGGACGAGAACGGACAGATTGCGGACGAGCTGGTCAAACAGCATTACTCCTATGTTCCGATTCAATATCGAACGGACGGAACGATTACTAAGGAGGCAGTGCTGACTCTTGGCTATGTAGCCAACGTTCAAGCCTACTTAGACAAGATGACGCTCTCTCTTGATGCTGGTACAGCAACAGTCCAACTCTATGTTGGAGATGTTGCGGTAGGTGCCACGACTGACCTGACGACTTCTGACGTAACTCAGACTTGGGTAGCAAAGAAGTTTGACGGACGAACCATTCCTAAGAAGATCACGTTAGAGATCACAGCCGCTTCTTCTGACGCCAAAGGTCTTACGGTTAATCTGCGGCAGAGAATTGTCGGGTAATGGCAACTAACAACGACTCCAACTGGGTAACCATCAATGGTGGCAAATTTCCGGCCACCATTGGAGAAGAGTTTATTAACACTTGGGGTAAGTGGCAGAAGGACGGAGACGGTTTTAAGTTCAACGACTATCAAGCCACTTGGCAAGACTCGCAGTATAACGGTTCCTTCCGTGATTACGTCGGCATCAATAGCGATAAAAATATGCTCTATTGGATGCAAGGCAACTATGGCGACAAAAAGAAAGACTTTGACTTCAACGCTTGGGCTGATGCTCACCCTGATGAATATAAGGACTACAGGGACGAGAACGGTACTTGGTATCTAACTCCGGAAGGAAAAACCGATCTTGAAGGAAGGGCTTACACACAGTGGTTAAAGGAGCAGAAGTATGACGTTAATAACACAACGCCTGTAGTTCAAATTAAGACCGGAAAGAAAGAAGGAACCCAGGTCTATTACAAGTGGGATGAATCTTTAAATGCTTACGTTCCTCATGAAGGTAAGGTTGTTTATTGGGATACTAGCAGTGGCCTTGGTCACGCTCTAAAGTCTTTTGGCTCTGCCATTGCAACGGGTATTGCCTCCTACTTTGGAGGCCCTTGGGCTGGAGCAGCAGTAGGAGCTGCTTCAGGATTGTTAACTTCTGAAGGCGATAACAAGCTCCTTGATGCAGGTATGGGTGCTCTTGGCGGATACATGGGCGGAGCAAACATGGCAGGGAATATCGGTGCCACAATCGGGGGTTCTGCTATCAAAGGAGTAACTAAGAACGCTCTCCCCGATCTTGTGCTGAACATGGTTAAGACAGAAAGTGACCCTGGAAACCTTGCAGGAATCGTTAATCAATGGAAGGTTGAGAACGGTAAAACAGCAGGTACAAGACCATTGACTGATGCTGAAAATGCGTTAATCAATCAATACGTTAATAACGCTAAGACGCTCTACCCATCGTTGTCGGAAGATCAAACCAAGAAGTTGGCTGACTACGCTGAGACTCTGACTCGAATGGGTTTGTTCACAGAAGACACTGTTAATCAAAAGAACGATCAATGGCAACAGCTAAAGGAAGCTCTTGAGAAGTATCAGACCAACACTTCTCTCGGCAACGGAGGAAGCACAAACCTTGGCAACTCAATATCCAAAGATGTTCAGGACAAACAAGAAACAGCAAAAAAGACACTGCTCGGAGTGCTTGGCGGTACAGCTCTCTTAGGCGGATTAGGAAATATAGGACAGACAGGTATGGCAGATACAAACAACTTACTAAGCTCTCTCGCAGGGCTGGGAGCAGATGGCTTTAGAGTTTATCGAGGATACAGAGACTCAGGTAAATTCAACGATTTATTTAACCAGTGGAGTGGTACGGCTGGTTCTCTTGTTAATAACGGGCAGAACTTAGCCAACTCTCTTCAGAATCTTTACGACAAGACGGCCGATGGAAATGACAAACTCTACGAGGCTCTTAAGGAAAAGATTAAAGTTCCGACTCGGAACGGAGACGAATGGCAGTCAACACCGTATTACCAAACCGCAACTCAAGGTTCTCAGAACGTCAATAACGCATTCGCAAAAGCGTTGAATGCGGCAGATCAAATCAGCGGCGTATACAACGACCTCGGTAAGGCTAAGTTCTACAACGAAGATGACGTGTACGGAACGTATCGCAAGTTTGCGAACGCTCGTACACAGTTGGCTGATAGAGCTGCGGCCTTGACAGACTCAAGAACGTATGCGGCTAACCGTGCAAATGGTGTCGGAACATCTACGGTACAGCAGGAAGCTCAGGCAGAGAATGCTCGTAAATACATGGCTGACTTAGCAAACATTGATAGCCAGGCTTACAGCGATGCTCTAAGCTACGTCTCCAATCTTTCTAAGTTACAGACAGATCAGCGTAATGCGGCGATTGCTGAAGCGGTCAGTGCGTTGTCTCCGACAATCTCAACATCTACAAACGATGCGACAAACCAACTCCGTAACTCTCAGAATGAAATCGGAGCTTTGTGGTACGGGGATAAGGCGGCTGACCTTGAACGTGGTTGGTTGGCTAATACCTATGGCATTGGTTTGCA
>UMLT01008870.1_pt1 | contig 42405 bp, 31 predicted proteins | sample 1966641 | NCBI WGS metagenome assembly UMLT01 (sample SAMEA4836208, study PRJEB28245) | human gut metagenome | biome: gut microbiome; material: fecal sample | place: Denmark | collected 2008 | reverse complement strand
TCCGCTTGCTCGATTAAAAGTCGGTTTTTGTATTCAGTTTATCGTTTCTGCCTCGGCTTTCCGGAAAACAGGCGGCAGACGGCCTGTTTCGCCTTCATTCTGCGGAAGCAACCACGATATCACCAATCTCGGCGATCTGCTGTTTACGAATGATTACCAAGTCGCCATCATCGATTTGTGCATCCTCCATGGAATTGCCAGATGCTCGGAGAGCATGGAATTCTCCCTTGCCAAAGAAGGACACGGACAGAGGCAGGTATTCCTCGACCTGTGCTTCCTTTTCCTCCGGCGAGCCGCAGGGAATGGAGCCGACAATGGCGGCGGGGCTCACCGCCGGATTCATCCGCCGGATCTTCGGCGTGGAGAGCGTACCGTTTTCGTAGAAAACCATATCCTTCTCCGCCATTGCCACAAGGTATCTGTGTGCGGAGGAAACCGCGATCCTCATGGCTCCGGCGATCTCCCGGACAGTGGGGGTAGAAGAATACCGCTCAAAGTAGCTTTCGATGTACTCCCGGATGCGGAGCATAAGCTCCTCACTCTTGCTTCTCATATTGTACTTTTCTCCTATCTGGAACAAAAGTTCCTGATAGCTCTATTATACACAAAACGAGCAGAAAATCAAGAGGGAAAATGAGAAGGTGTGCAATCAGATGCACACCTTCGGGGGAAAATCTTTGAAATTTGTGCTTGACCGCCATTCAGATGGGCTGTTTTCACCGGTTGTTTACTTGTTGCTATTGATTCCGATTCCTAATTATTACTTCTTGCTAAAATGCAATTGCTTTGCCAAGCAATTGATTTTCTGAAATAACCCCGAAGTCTCGGCTATCAATACTTGCCTCTCCGTTGTCGCCGAGAACAAAATACTGTCCTTCTTCTAAATGATATTCAATTTGACTATCAATATCACAAGTATAAGGATAGACATAGACACCATTTACATAAACTCGACAATCAGTAAGTTGAACAGTATCTCCAGCAACAGCAACAATACGTTTTATGTAGACAGATTGATTAATGCAAAAAACGACTATATCCTCCCGCTGAACACTTGAAACATCTCTTTTGACTAAAACAAGCTGGCGCGCTTTGAGAGTAGGTTCCATTGATTGCCCATCAACGAATACTACCCTGAAGTTTACTGCAAAGAGAACGCAGACAATTATTGCAACAACTACTGCTATTAAAGATGGATATGCTTTTTTGCACATGCGTTCACCGTAGGATCATGCGTTACAACAACGATGGTCTTTCCTTCCTCGTTAAAATGTCGAAGCGCAGCAAGCACCGTGTCACGATTTCTCGCATCAAGACTACCAGTAGGTTCGTCTGCTAATATCAGCTGCGGTGATTTGACAATGATTTTTGCTAAAGCAACACGCTGCTGCTCTCCGCCGCTAAGGGTGTATATCTTTCTTTTCTCATAACCAGGCAGCCCGATTTGTTCGAGTGCTGACGAAAACAGGAGTTTTTTCTGAGCCTTTGACAGCTTTTTGAAGCGTGCGGAGATGGCAAGGTTATATTCTACGGTTTCCGTATCAACCAAACCATAGTTCTGCATAAGGTAGGAAATGTGATTTCTCCTAAGCATAGTCGCAGTACGAGACGAAAATCCCAAACTCTGTTGTCCACAGATGGTTACACTGCCTTTGTCAGGTTGCTCCAACATGCCAATGATATTAAGCAGTGTCGTTTTGCCGGCACCAGATTCACCCATGATTGAAACAAAGTCTCCCTGATCTATTTCCATGGACAAATTAGTAAACAGATTCCTTTCTCCAAAGCTTTTAAAAATGTTCTCAAGACGAATTATACTCATTTTAGTCGGCTCCTTTCATTATGCTGTATAGGTTGGCGCAAGAATAACGGCGACACAAGCAATACGTAACTACAATGTCCACCAAAAGAGATAGGGGTAAGATTAAGATTTCTGCTCGTATGCTAAACATATTTTCTATCAATTGAAGAGTCAGAATACTAACACCGTAAATGAATAACGTGAGAAATATATGTCCCCAGATACATTTTAGCAGCGAATATCCTTCAATCATACAAGCAGCAATTTTAACTTTATAGTTTTCACAATAGAGGCTTGCTGTAAAGACTACCAGAGAAACAAGACCGATTAACAAAAAAACAGTCTGAGCCCCATAAATGCGAAGCATGTATAGTTGCTGTGTTATGACATTATCATAATTTTCGGCAACCGAGCGGAGGCCCAAGGTATAAGCATCAATTCCCGCTTCTTTGAAAAGCACACGTAATTCCGAATATGGAGAATTGGTTTGAGGCTTGATAAAATATGCCCCCTGCGAGATGTAGCTGGTTATAAAAGCCGCATCCAAAAAACGATCTTCCATAACGATAATGATAGGTTGGTCTATAAGGCCATGGTTGGTTACTACTTTCGGGTTATAAGCATGAATCTTGGAGTGTTGGCCGCTATATATTAAGATATTAGGAACACAAGAATACGCTACTTGTGCCCATTCTCGATAGACATCGATTCTTTCTGTTTTTTCCTGCGGAATCAGTACGTTAATAGTGTTGTCCGAAAGAGTAGATTCATCAAGAACCTCGCCATTAGGAAGCAAGATTGGATTAAAATGTATGTAGTTTCTGTTTACAGTAATATAGTCACGATTTTCATTAGGGAACTGTTCGCGTATTGTTTGTCCTGTCGTGACATCATAATAATAATTGCTGGAATTTATGAGAATTCCATCATACATAGAGACGGATTTTATATAAAACTGAAGATATCCCTTTTCAGCTTCTTTATTGAGCGAAGCATTATTGACGTATATCGGAATAGTCATGTATCCAGAAACCTTCTCTGACAGATTTTTTGCGGTACTATAGACTGAATATGTAATCAATATATTTCGTATTGAAACAGAGAGAAAAACAGCTAAAAACAAGAGAATCACGCATTTTGAAAGGATTGCAACAAAATAAATTCCGTTTTGAGGAACATTTCCCTTACTGTGTGTGACCTTACGATGAGAAAAGGTAACGATAGTAGCCGCTACTAATGCCACAATCGTAGTAACAACGCCAATAACGAAATAAGTCAAATAGAATTTCAAGTATATTCCCAGCGCATCCTTAAAAAGAAGAGCAGCTACAGTGATTGTTATAAATAAAACCAAACCTAACGTTGCAGAAAGAGGAACGCTCAAGTTTTTCAATTCATCGTTGAGAATGCTTGATCCCGAGTAACCGTCAATTCTTCTCAACATATTTTTCTTAGCAATTGACAACATGTAAAATGTTACGCTGATAATGAATAAAAAGGCAGGAACAGTTCCAAACATCCAGAAAGAATAATTTGCTTGAACAGGGGTGCTCTTGTCTAAAGTAACATCCAATCCAAGATTGGATATTGCATCTGACACAATTGTGACGGCACTCTTTTTCACATAATAGATTCCACTTAACAGGTCTGCTCCCTTCAGTTCGTACCAATCAAATATAGCGATATCCTGCGAAAGTGCAGGCAACGCAAGTCTATATGTGATGTAACCTTCTTGGTCGACGGTCGCTATGGACTCATTATCAGATAGGATGATTCCATTATCTGAATCTGACTTAATATCAATGAAATCATCGGTATGATTAGTTTTATAATATTTGTAAATAGATTTTCCTTCTTTAACTGATACGACACGCATCATGATGTCAACGTTTTTCTCATTGAGTGCATTGTCAATTGCACGCAGAAAGTATAAATTACTCATGCCCTCCGGCTTTACGATCATCATCCTGCGCATATTACCCTCCATAGCAGCGACCGACTCACCATCAAAATTCAGAATTGACAGTGCAGAAAGGACACTGAACAGTAGACAAAAACAAAAAATCGCCAATCTTTTCACAGTGACTACCTCCTCTCATTTCTTAATCATTTCATCATTCCCTCTGGGTAAGCCTACCACAACAGCAGCACGGTAGACTTACCCTCACTTTTTGCCAGCCATTTGTTGCACCTTGTAATCAAAAGATTAGATTACGGGTTATTGCTCCACCAAACGCGGCAAGTTCCCAAAACGCCCCATGCGGTTGCTACAGCAGTTTCGTTTGCTTCCGCAACTGCACGAACGATTTCACCTGCACCCACCTGTGCCGATGCCGAATGTCTCACTTCGCGGTGCAGATAAGACGATTTTGCCATGAACCCAGGAACTGTTTCCCATGCCCAATATCCGCCGCCTACGTTCTCGCTGCCAGAAGCAGCTGCCGCAACAACGAGACAATTAGCCATGATCATGATGCAGAGCATCATGGCAAGTACACGACTAACTTTCATTGGTGTTTTCCTCCTTCCTTCAAAAATTCTCTAATCAGTCACAGTCATGACAGTTACGAGTCCAAACACAGCTTATTGTACAAAAGTGCTATACCTTCTCTTAAGTCCTTTACTAAAGATTTTTAGAGTCAGCAGTATAGTGCAATAGACCAATACCTTGCGGATTTTCTCTCTTCACTTATTAGACTTAGAAGCAAGCAGATTCTTACAAGCAAAAAAGAGAAAGCAAAAATATATTTTTGAGCGTTTCAAACTATACATGCCAAACTTTTTTGTGTGATAGGATAGTTTGAAACCGTTAGAAGACCCCCAACTTCTCTGCCGCGTGGCTGCTCGAAGCTCCCGCCGATCAAGGAGGTCACATGGGCGAAGGGGTTGAAGCAATACGCCAGCCGTGCGGGCTGTGAAAGGGCGGCAAGGTCGCTGTAAAAGGGTGTGACCATACCAGAGTCCTCCTTTCGATTATTTCAAGAAACATATACTGCTGCGATTTCAGGATGCTTAACAATCTCGCACACGCTCCGCAATACATGCTGCTTAATCAAATTTTGTACAGATTTACCTTAACTTGGAAGGAAAAATGTAACCATCAGTTTTCTCTCCTTTGAGCAACCCAAAGTGCTTTCCAGGCGTAAAAAATGTTCAATGCCAGCAACAGGGCACAATAGAGTAGACTACTGATAGCAAGAATCAGTTGAAAGTCACGCCATTCCGAATAAGAAACCACTTGAAAGCCCAGTACACAAAGATGACCCAGCCCATATGCGATGGGGATCAGGAGCAAATACTCTGTCCAACGTCGGAAGTGTTCTTTCTTACGCACACCGAACCAGACAGCACCGAGGATAATAAACAGAACGATGTTAATTATCAGCCAGTATCCCAGAGAAAGCCCTGGTAAAGCAACCCAACCACCGTTATCTGGATCTACTTCGCCATAGAGACACAATGAGTCATTGCTGGAGCTTTCGTTGATATACTGTGTGAAGTAAATCAGAAGAGGCTTGCCTCCCTCCGGAGATACGGTCACAGCCCGCGCACCGGGTTTCTTGAACATTTTATCCCATGCCGAAGTCCATGCTTCCAAATGGTAAACCGTATTACGCTCATCGGGGTCATCGATCTGTTGGATCATATAATTTGTGACCTTGTTGCTGAAAGAGAGCGTAACTTCACCAACTTCGGTTTCTGCGACAGTCACCAAATCCGGTGTATATTCAAAATATTCCGGCGCTGTAAGAAGAGAAATGACTGACAGCATCAGAGCCAGCAAAATAGCCACAGTACACAGAATAGTTTGAATTTTTTTCATCAGCAAAGTCTTTTTAAGCCGCTTAAGCGGTGCTGCATTGATATCAGGCTTAAACTGTATCTCAACCGGTTCTTGTAAATTTTTCAGTTCCGCACGGCACTCTGGGCAGTCTTTTAGATGTTCCTTGATAAAATTCGCAGTATCCTCCGATACCATGTCTTCCAAATAGAGCGGCAGAATGTCTCGGACAATGTTGCATTCATTTTTCATTATTGGAAACCTCCATTCCTTTTTGTATCATTTTCCGTGCCCGGTGATAAGTAACACACGCCCAGTTCTCCGTTTTATTGAACAGTGCTCCGATCTGCTTAAAGCTTAATTCACCGAGAGTTCTCCACATAAAGACCTCTTTGTACGGATCATCCAGTTTGTGAAGCAATCGCTGTATTTCCACAACGGTTTCCTTTGAAAGGATGGCTTCCATCGGCTCTGGCAAAAAGCAATCAGAACCGCTGATATCCGGCCTTTCCAAAGTATACTCCCTTTGGAACTTTTTCCTGTGGGTGAAGTAGCAATTCTTTGCAATTTGGCAAAGCCAGACACGGATATCGCAGTCACCCTTAAAGCTATCAATTGAGGAAAGGGCTTTGAGGAAAGATTCGCTTGTGATTTCTTCTGCGAGGGCTTCATCGCGTGAAAGTTTCAGTATGTACAAATAGACATACCTGAAGTGTTCCTCAAAGGCTGCTTCGATGTCGCTCATATTCCTGCCCTCCCTCCGTTATAAGAATTCAGGTCTTCCATACACTTTAATTATATCATACAGAAACGAGTTTTGGCGTTCATTTGACAGCATAGACTGTGATTTACCCATCTTTCATCCTGATAGCCCTATTACACATTTCGGCAATGAATAACTACTTGGTAACATTTATCAAAACCACCCCCACTGCGTATTAAGCGGATTGGGGATAATTGAATCCGTATATCTGTGACTCTTAGTCAGCAGACGGAAATCGGTCTGATCCGTACCAAATGGGGTGTAGATTCGCCCTGTGTCATGGACATTGCCCAAAAGGTCATATCGCCAATAGCGGATATAACCTGCCTGTGTGTGCATCCCGTCTTCGTTACATGAAACCTCCTCGTGTATTACGATACAGCGAATTGATTTTTGCTCAACACAGACTACATGTTAATTCGGGAAAAGAGCGGGGCTCCTCCCCTTGTCGCTGTTGGTTGATTAGCTCATCCAACAAAGCTTGAAGTGTACCATACAATCGCCCCCCAAAGATTAAGATTCTTCCCTCTATTTATTAGACTAAGGAAAGAGCTGAATCTTACAGAAAAAACAGAAAAAAAGAAAATATATTTTTGAGGACGATTAATTTGAATTCCATCGCTATAAGAATCCTGACCCGCAAAAACCAGCGAACAATATAGCTCTCACTTGTTCCTGTCTCTGAAGCAATTCGCTCTCTTGTTTTCTGTGCTGCAATCAAGTGGTCATTTTGACCACTTGATTCTGGCAGATTGCTTTTCCGATCTCCTCCATGTGTTTTTTCTCTGCATCGTAACGCTGCCCGATCAGATATTTCTTCTGCTGGGGCGTAAGATTTCGCCGCCCGAGCTGGTTCTTGCAAATCCAGGAAATGGGTGTTGTATTGTTCAAAGCGGCGTTTCATGGAAAAAGTCCCTTCCCGAGCCAAGCCGGGAAAGGACTTTCAACGCCGTACAAAGAAATCGGGCAGCAAAAAAGCGCCGTCAAAGCAGACCGAACCCATTTACCGGTTCAGTCTGACTTTGTACGGCGCTTGGCAGTCTCCTCAGAATGAATCTGATTCTCTCCGCTTGCTCGATTAAAAGTCGGTTTTTGTATTCAGTTTATCTTTTCTGCCTCGGTTTTCCGGAAAACAGGCGGCAGACGGCCTGTTTCGCTTTCATCCTGCGGAAGCAGCCCAGATTGATGGGATACTCCGACTTGCATTTTCGGCAGTAGACCATTTTGTGTCCCGCTGCGTCGGAGAACACCTTCTCTACCAGAAAACTGCAAAAGGGGCAGTGGATCTCCCGGAGTGTCAGCGCGGCGGATTGCCTGCGGGAATCGGACAGCCTGCGTGACACATCCGGCGAGAGCTTACGGGGAGCGCTTGATTTTCTCATCCTGCGCCACCGTCCTGTCCCAGCCCCATTTCCTCCGTGATGTACTCCGCCAGCGGGCGGTAACACAGACAGCCCAGCTCCCGCAGCCGAATGAGAAAGGCGGAGAAGGACACGCCCATTGTATTTGCCATTTGCTTGATCCTCAGCTTATCCGTTGTTCTCATAACGCTGTCACCGAATACGAGGATACCTTCGGAGAAGCCGTGCATGGCAACTACGTTGCGTACCATGAAGCGCGGCATTAGGAGCGCCGCGCCCATCCGGTCGATCAGCGTTTCATGGAAGCTGAACAGGTTTTTGAAGTCCTCCTGAGAGTAGATGCGCTCGATATCAAACTCTCTGTGGAAAGCAGCAGAGGGAACCGCCCTGTCCATGATGTAGTGGGCGCACTCGTGGCTGATGGTGAAGCGCCGCCTGCCGCTTTCGTGCTCCTGCCGCAGGCAGCGCTCGATCACGATGGTACCTCTTGGGTAAATGCGATTTTTGATTTCTCCGTTCTCATACACACAAAGCGGGGTTGAACCGTCCGCAATGAAGCCGATCTTGTCGCTGTCCTCCTCGGCAAAGCTGCGGTACAGCAGGGGCAGCTTCAGAAAGTCCGTAACGAACCCCTCGATGTCCACGCAGCAGGTGCGCTCCGCTTCCTTCCCAAGATATTGGCGAATTAAACCTTCGCCCAACTCATCGAGTTCCTCATAGGAAAAAATCCTCATGTCTCACAAACACCTCCTATGGGGAGCGGTCAACATACCAGCGCTGACCCTCCCGATACAAATATCTTACCGCACGACCGATTTTGACGGTGTAGCGGACGCCTTCAAACTCATCGTGAGAAGCAGTACAGGTATGAAGCACCTTTGTCACCTCCCACTGTCTGCCGTCATGCCAGCGGATAAAAAGCGGGCGGATCACGCCGTCCGTATCCACCTCCGCGCTGACGGACACATATTTTTTCTGCATGGGCAATACCTCCGTCAAAGGGCTTTGATCACATGTGTGGCTACGCCCTGTACCCGAAGCCCGGACACATAGATATCCTCCATGTCTTTGTTCTCCGGGTGGAGGTAATAGCTCTGCCGGTCATCGTCATATAAGAGCCGCTTCAGCGTGTTTTTGTCCTCATCGGTGAGGGCAACGACGATCTCTCCAACCTGAGCGGTGTGCTGTTGCCGGATGATAACCAAATCCCCATCGTCAATCTGCGCCCCCGTCATGGAGCTGCCGGAGGCGCGGAGGGCGTAGAAGCCTCCCTTGCCGAAGAAGGACACGGACAGGGGCAGGTATTCCTCCACCTGGGCTTCCTTTTCCTCCGGCGAGCCGCAGGGGATAGTTCCCACAATGGCGGCAGGGCTCACCGCCGGATTCATCCGCCGGATCTTCGGCGTGGAGAGCGTGCCGTTTTCGTAGAAAACCATATCCTTTTCCGCCATAGCCACCAGGTATCTGTGTGCGGAGGAAACCGCGATCTGCATGGCTCCGGCGATCTCCCGGACAGTGGGGGTAGAAGAATACCGCTCAAAGTAGCTTTCGATGTACTCCCGGATGCGGAGCATAAGCTCCTCGCTCTTGCTTCTCATATTGTACTTTTCTCCTATCTGGAACAAAAGTTCCTGATAGCTCTATTATACACATAACTCGGAGAAAGTCAAGAGGAAAAAAGATGCTGACTCAAATATATTTTGGTCTTGTACATCGATCTTGCTTTATCAAACAAATATATTTTAATCAAACCATTGTCCGCAGTTGAAAACAGCCACGCCCTATGGTATCATATTTGTAGAGTATCGACTTTAGGGGGCGTTTATGATAAGTGAATTCAAGATTCATAAAAGCAGTATGCTTTATGACAATAAAACCGGCGTGATTTTCGAAAAGCCATATAATGAGTTTGCTCAGGCTCATTTAAATAGCCATAATAATAAGTATTTGCAGGCTTTACAGGACATACTTTCAAAAAGTGCTATAGACGGATCTGTGGTTGAACTTTCGCCTGATGCAATAGAGCAGTACTTTAAGTTAAACGGCTTCACCGAGTTGATCCTTAAAACGACTGATGAGTGCAACTTGCGCTGTAAATATTGCGTATATTCGGATCATTATCCGTACACAAGTAAATATAGTCATAACCGTATGTCTTTGGACGTAGCGGTATCTGCTGTTGATTATTATCTTAATTGTATAATAGATCAGCAGCTTTATTTGCATAAAACGCCTTTTATTGCCTTTTATGGAGGAGAACCTCTCTTAAACTTTGACATCATTAAAGGAGTTATTGAATACATCGAACAGACTTATCCTTCCCTATTAGTGCATTACACCATTACAACTAATGGCATAATGCTAAGAGACCAGCAGATGGTGGATTTCCTAAAGAAACATAATGTGATTATTTGTGTTAGTATCGATGGGTATAAAGATAATCACGATAGAAATCGTTTAAAATCTAATACTGCCCCAACTTATGATGAAATATGTAGAATCATTCAAACCAATTTTGAGGATTATCCTCTTATTTACAGCCTTTGCTGTATTGACTATCTTACAGATTTAAGAAAACTATATCAGTATTATATGAATAGTGACAGGATGAGTGGAGGGGGTATGCCCCATCTGTTAAGGGTAAGCCAAATTTTTGATTTAGGTACGGATTACTATGATCAGTTTTCTTCTGAGCATAGAGACCAGTTTGCGATGGATTACCGTTATCTAGAGCAGGAGTATATCAGATTGGCAAAAAACGGAGACAGCAATTGGTTTCTTGACCTGATGATAGGTCAAGAATTGCTACATGCCTTTGACAGACCGAAATTTGGAAATATCGGAGGTCTTTATGTAGTCAATGGGTGCTGTATTCCAGGTGAAAAAATCTATGTTTACCCTGATGGAACTTTTGGAGTTTGCGAAAAGGTTGGCTTAGATGATATTAAAATTGGCGATATTAAACACGGGCTTGACTTTAAGCGTATTTCTCATTTAATAAATAAGATGAACCGCATCATGTCTGACTTCTGCGGAAATTGCAATATGTCGAGTATTTGTTCGGTGTGCTTCTCTCAACTCGTTTCGCCTGATTCATTAGGTCTTACGGCTCAAAAATGTGCTTTGCGAAAAGCCGCTTTTTTCCATTGCATAGAGGTTATTGCTGAAATAGAAAGAGCAAATCCAAATTTCTTTGCAACAAAAGTGAACACTTTAGTCAAACGAAATTTAAACGCCGATATAACTGAAGGACTGCTTAATATCATGCTAAGTTAATCTGCAATCTTTGGATTCTGCTTATTGCTCTGGATAGGTGTTCTAATATTAGGAGGTATTGTATGAAACAGTTCTGGACAATCGTAAAGGACTACATGCGCAGACAGAAAAGGCTGTTTGTTGTTTCTTTGGTCTTATATTTGATTACAGCATTGCTCGCAATGCTGCCTGCGAAGATCCTCCAATTGACGATCGATGTAGGGTTTATGAGGTCGGATGTACAAGCATTAGTTCTCTGTATTGTTGCTTTGCTGCTGACACACGCAATAAAGTCACTTTTGACCTACTTGTCAAATAAAGGCATGATTAGCTTCGGCAATGGTCTATTGAAAAGAGTAAAAAGCGTGATTTACGATTGTCTTATGGAAAAAGATCTGTCTTTCTATTCTGAAAATGAGATTGGATACATAAATGCTAGAGTTGAAGAAATTGATTCCATTGATACGCTATTTTCATCAACTTCACTATCTGTGTTGTCCGCTGTTTTAGAGTTTGTTTTTGCATCGATAATCCTTTTTTCGATTAACTGGAAAGTGCTTCTGGTTTTATGCATACCAATTCCAGCTCTAATACTTATATCTGTTTCTGCTGCTAAAAAAATGGCAAAGCAAATAAAGGAGTCTCTTGATAGTAACGCAGAGTATGCCGGCAAGATACAAGATTCGTTGAGGGGAATGGAGACTGTTAAATCTCAAGGGCTTGAGGAGTATGAAAATATAAAAATCAATCAATATAATAGTTCTGCGCTAGAGAAACAAAAAAAGCAATCAAACACTTTAAATGCATTTACAGTTGGTATGGGTTCTGCTAGCTCCATCATTACAGCAATTGTCTATTTGATTGGTGGGTTATTCTTTATTTCTGGGGATCTTACTATGGGTTCCTTTGTAGCAATATCAACCTATGCTGGAAAGCTATATTCTCCGATTTTTAGTTATATCGGAACATCTATTGTTGTTCAACCAGCCATTATTGCGCTCAATCGTGTTGCTAAATTCTTTTTCGAAAGCAGCGTAACAAAAGAAGACAAGACACAAAGCATTGATTCTATACAATCAATTGATTTTTGCGATGTGTCATTTTCCTACAATGAGGATGACGATGTTATAAAGAATTTTTCAATGACTATTAAGAGTGGAGATAAGGTTCAAATCACAGGAAAAAATGGTTCCGGGAAAAGTACACTAATTCGATTGTTGATGCAGTTGATTAGCCCGACAAAAGGTGTCATATATATAAATGGGATTAATGCGGTGAATGTGAGCAAATCATCGGTAATTAGTCAAATATCATATGTGTCACAGCGAAATTATGTTTTTAATGAGAGCATACGAGCAAATATTACATACGGTATTGATCATCCTGATCAATCAAAAGTCGATGAACTTATTTCTCAATTGCACTTGGACATTATTGAAGAAAGGCTGTCCTCGGAGGGGAATGATCTGAAAATTGGCGAAAATGGATGTAGGCTTTCTGGCGGCGAAATCCAGAAAGTATGCATTGCGCGTGCTTTCCTACTTGACAGAAGTATATTCATTTTCGATGAGGCAATGTCGAATTTAGACGTTGATACTATTAGTTATTTAAAGAAAAGAATACAAGAATCAAATGCCACATGGGTTTTGATTGATCATCAGAATAAGCTTTCGGGTTTTAAAACCATTGTGCTGAAATCTGAATAACAAAGGAGGTTTGAATGTGCATTTACGTTAAATTTGGGGTTGGCTGGGCTTTACATAAGAAGGGTGCTTATGCGTATCTATCGAACGCTTTAACATCTAATGTTTATATTCTCGATCAAGACAAAGTTCAGATTGCCGCCGAGATCGCCAACGTCGCTTCATTGGCAAAGTTATATGAAACATATGGTAATCTATGGACAGCTTTCCAATCAGAATTAGAAGAAGCGAATGCTGTGTTTTATTCAAATGATGAAGAACTCCATAATACCGCGATTGACCTTGGCTCAAAAATGGCGGCAAGTTCTTCATTTATTGTCCGCCCTCCCAAACTCTCAAGAATCACATTGCAATTCAACGACAAATGTAACTTGAATTGTAGAAAATGTGGAGAAGTAACTTGCTTTCCATGCATGTCGTGTAGCGCAGCTAACACTAATCGTGTAATTTCTCAAGAACAGGTGATAGGCTTTTTTGTATATCTTTCAACGTTCGGATTGCCAGATTTACATATTCTGGGGGGTGATCCGTTGATGGACTATACCCTACTCCAACATGTGGTTAGTGCCTATAAACAGTTGGCTCCCGAAGGAAACATTTGGGTCTATACTAATGCTGTATCTCTTATTGAGTATAGCAATGAAGAACTCGACTTCATCAAAAACAACGTGAATATACTACTCATTCTATGTGAGGAGAATCTATTGAGAATGGACAGCATTATCAATGTTATGCATAAAAGTCAGATTAGATTCGAAGTACAGTCTCGCGATTTGATGCAAGAATTTGATGAGTCAGTTCTATGCAACAACACGATTGACTTTATCCAAAAAAATAAACTGCCCATCGTCAGCCATTTAAACATGAAGCGTAACGTGACGTTGTATTCGAACACAAACGCGGGAATCAGAAATCAGTGCTATGACGGGAGAATTTTCATATCTTTAGATGGTTCTGTGGGTGTTTGCAAACAATATTTGCTTCCCTTGTCAATAATAAATAACAAAAGTTGGGCAGATATTATTCACCAGTTGGCGAAGATGTGGAAAAAGACATTTACATCTCCAGTATGCGAAAATTGTGGGCTTTCAGCGCTGTGTATTTCATGTCAACGTCTACATGAACTGTATTTGAAGCAAAGCACTGAATTCCCGCGTGCTATTTGTTTTACTCAGCAATCAGGCAAAAACAAACACAGAAAGGAGGAGGAAATACATGCATAAAGCTTCTACTAAAGGGTTTTGGAAATGCCTTGCTGCTTGTACTGCAGTCTGTGGAGCTGGTTGTTTAGCTTGCCTTTTAGATGGGCCAATCTTTATTGCGGACACAGCAACCGGCGGTGCCGCTCTAGCCTCAGGCTCTAGCGCAGGACTTAAATAACATCTAACTGTTCTACCTTACAACTATGAGCAAAACGAAAGCCTTGTAAAGCTACGATGCTATAGATTGGTAATTATAGCTGATTTTGCGAGAATTTCAGGGTTTTGCTCAATCATACTACCCTATTGAAAGGAGGTGGTGATATGAAGCAACTTCAAACAAAAGGGTTCTGGCTTTGTGCAGCTGTATGTGTTGGCGGATGCTTGGCATGCATTAGTGACGGGCCTGTCATTATTGTTGATTTTGTATCTGGTGGCACAGCTTTGACTACAGGAAGCAAAGCATAGCAGATAAATAAGCCCTGGTTGCTGGGTTGAATTGAGATTCATATTGAAATAATCCTAGTTTGGAGTTTCTGATATGTATCTTATCTGTTACCTCTTTATATTCCGACTCTGTTCTATTTACAGAGTCGGGTTTTCTTTGTTATTGAGAGTGCACATTTTGTAGAGAGACATTCAGGGTGGCATGACAAACGTGGCAAGCAAGGTCTTTTGGAGCCAAAAGACACCAGGCGGAGACTCTGACGAGTCCCCGCCTTTTGCTTGATGGGGCGTTCCCCATACCCCTGCAACACAGATTTCATCTGTGGCTGCGCGATGTGCCATCGCTATTTTTCCTCGCGCTGCCGCTCGGTGGTCTGCCGGTTCTGCTCGTTCAGCCCCAGCAGACAGGCGGCGTTCGCCTTGTGGATCAGCAGCTCCCGCATCTGCTCCTGCGCCCGGTGGTACTCGGCGTAGGCCGCCTTTTTCTCTGCCAGCAGCCTTGCAAATTCCTCGTTCAGGCTCCTGACCGTGGGCAGCTTTTTCAGGCCAAACGCATCAAAGGCTTTCTTCGCTGCCTTGTGGATGAGGATAGCCCCCTCATGCTTCGCAAGGTATTTTTTCGAGTACCCCGCCTTGCGGTAGCCGGTGTAAACGCTGCGGGTTCTGGAATAGTTCATGATGTGCGTCCGCAGGGTCTGTATCTCGCCCATACGCGCTTCCGCCGCCTTTATGGCCGCCTTCAAATCATAGAACCGCTTCTCCGCATCGGCGGCGGCATTGACAAGTGCATCGAAATCGGCAAAGCCCTTTTCCTCCAGATATATCAGCGTCTTTGCCATCTGCTTGAGCTTTACCACCTTCATCGCCTGATCGTAGCGATAGCCTTTTCCTGCGTTGAGCTTCGCCTCAATGTCGGAAATCAGCGTGGCGCGCTCCCTGCGCTTCGGATATTTCTTTTTGACGAAGGGCTTGTGCGTTCTGCCTCCTGCGAGGACGGCGCGAAGCTCCTGCTCGGAATATCCCTCGCCCAGGGACTCCAGGCGGATGCTCTGTTTCTGGTTTTCGTGCCGCAGCGACAGCCTGCTCTTTCGGGCGACGGAATAGCCGGAATCCTTCAAAAGCGCCAGCAGCGCGTCGAAGTCCTTGGGCTGCTTTTCAAGCGCCGCGTCTATCGCCATGCGGAGCAGATCGCGGTTGGAGAGCTTGTCGTGACCGCCGCGCCATTTGTTGTAGCTCAGCCCGTGTTTCTGTGGATTCTCCACCACGGACAGCCGGTGCTCGGCGCAGATCAGGTCGGACAGCCTGCGGACGGCGCGGTAGCTGCCGATGAAGTTCTTGAACTTTTTCGTACAGTCCAGCGTCGTGGAGTTCCAGTAGATGTGGTTGTGAATGTGCTTTTTGTCGGTGTGGGTGCAGACGAGAAAAGCGTGCCGGCCCTTTAGGAAGCGCTTGGCAAATTCGTAGCCGATGCGGTTGGCCTCCTCCGGCGTAACCTCTCCGGGCTTAAAGGACTGCCGTACCTGATAGGCGATGACGTCGCTTTCCTGCACCCGTCCGGTCAGCTCCCGGTACTCCCGCTTGGACAGGGCAAATTCGGAAACGGCGGTCTCCGGCTCGCAGGCGAACGCGGAGATCAGCGCGCCGCCCTCGGTCTTATCCGGATTCATGCCGTACTCCGTCCGGTCGGCAAGGCACTGCGCCAGCGTCTTGCCCTTGTTTAAGTGCATGGGTATGATTCGTGTGGTCGCCATATTCCCTCCATGGAAAAAGACGCAGGAGAGATCCTGCGCCTTTTCACATTACGCATATTCCGTTTATCCGTAGATTCGCTCCTTGAGCAGCATTCTCATGCCGATAAACCGCGCTGTGAGCTTCACCGCCAAATAGTGAAGTCCGTAAGGCGAGAGCAGAAACGCAATGCCCAGACAGATGCAGCCGTTCTGCACGTTGCCGTCCACAAAGTAAAAGAAGCCTGAAAGCAGAAACAGGGCGGAGGCGATGACACAGACCACGGCGGAAGCCTTGAGCGCCAGCGTGAGCGCCCATTCCACGATCCACAAAACCAGCATAAGGGGCGCAAGCAGCAGTTTCAAAATGAATTTCATAGTCGTTTTCCGTCCTTTTTGATTTCATTATACAGAAAGAGCTGCCCTAAAACAAGGATGCCGGCAGCATGGGCTTATCGTATATTTCTGCCTGCTCACTGAATGGTGGACAGCTTCATAAGAATTTTGTTGGCAAGTCCCCATAGCTGCTTCTGCCTTTCCAGAATCTCCGCAAGGTCGGTGTCGTAGGCTCTGCCGCTCTCGTTGAGCCGTTTGGCAATCTGATTGATGTTGTTGCTCGTGTAGCGCAGAAGCGAGATCATCTGCTTCAGCTCCGGCAAATCCAGCCTGATCACCAGCCCGTCCAGCGCCATCTTCCGCAGGAACGCCTCCTGATTGGTCACGCCGATCCGCGCCATCTTTTCCTTCAGCAGCCGGTGCTCCTCCTCCGTCAGGCGAACGGAGATGCGGATGCTCCGGCGCATGAACTGCGCGCTCACAGGGACGGCTCCTTTGTCTTTTTGACTGCCTCCGCCGCCGCTTCGGGCGGTCTGCTTTTCAGTCTGCCGAGCACCGAGGGCCTGCGCTCATGCGCCCTTGCGTCCTCCCGCGCCAGCTTGGTAAACAGGTCAACCAGCCCGCTGTGGCTGTTCACCGCCAGATAGCAGTTCCGATCCGTCCCCCATGCGTCGGGGTTCTCCACAACGGGAACGGTCTTTGCCCATTGCTTGTTGTCCGCTGAGAACCGCCCATCCCAATCCTTCTGCCGGATGGTAATCGCCAGCACATATAAAATGCGCTCATGCCCGAACTGCTCCGCCACCTGCGCGACGGCTTCCCTGTGCAGGACGTTATCGCAATAATGCTCTGAGATCGCCTTCTCAATGGCCTCCTTGCAGGCGGCGCTGGCCTTGTTGGAGGCGCGGTAAAGCTCCAACTCGCCGTTTTCACGGGCGTGCTCGGCGGGAAATCTGTAAACGGGAATATTCTTCATATTGGTGCATCCTTCCTTTCATTAAGCTGTAGTGAAGCGACTCCGACAAAATCCGTTCTTCGTCGGAGCCGCTGGTTTTTATCGTTCTTCCTTGTTCCTGTGTTTGTTTTTGTCCTCGGCGCAGGGCTGGGACAGCGGCGCTTTCAGCTTTGCCAGCACGGAGGGACGCTCCGCCTTTGCGCTCTGCACGGCGGGCGCGTCCTCCGCCATCTGCTCCATGGGCGTGCGGTCGTCGATGTTCAGCTCGGCGTTCAGCTCCGCAAGCCGCGCGGATTTTGTCCGCAGCTCATCCTCCTGGGGGAAGGGCTTGCCCAGCTCCGCCTTTGCCGTCTCCATCTGCGCGGTGAGCGCATCCAGTGTGTTTCGGACATTCTGCAATCTGTCCGGCATGGCGTTCAGGGCGTTGTCAATGCGGGTGAGGTTGCCCCGCGCGTCCTTGCCCAGCGTCACGCGGTGGTTCATCTTACCCTTGAGGGTAAGAATAAAGTCCCGCCCGAAGTCCTCCACGGTCAGGGACATGGAAAAGCCCCGGTAGCTGCCGATGGGAACGGGCTCCATGCCCTTTGCGTCCTTGAAGGCTTCCAGAATGGCAGCGCCCGCGTTGTCCTTGTCGGTGAGAAGGTCGCCCTTGACCTCCATGCCCGCAAAGCCGTCCACAGGGTGCGGATGCCCGGCGAGCGTCTGCATATCGGCGGTGAAGCCCTCCACGAAGCTCTCGTTCTGCCGGATCTGTTCGGGGAAATGCCTGAGCAGATTGTCCTCCAGACGGAACTGCTGGCTCTGATGGCTGGCCTTCATCAGCTTCAGGCGGGCAACGTCCACATCCAAGTCCATCTTCTCCTTGATACGCTCGTCTCCGGCACACAGCGCCTTGATCTCCGCATAGGAAAGGGCGGTCTCGTCCACGTCCTCGCAGGAGCGAACAGGGGATTTTGAGGTCATGATCTGGGAGATGAACTTCTGCTTATTCTCCACCGTCTGCCAGAGGTAGGCGTCGAAGGTGGATTCCGTGACGTAGCGGTAAATATGAACCTCCTTGTTGCGGTTGCCCTGACGGATGATGCGCCCGCTGCGCTGCTCCAAATCGCCCGGCCGCCACGGGCAGTCAAGGTCGTGGAGCGCCACGAGCCTGTCCTGCACGTTCATACCCGCGCCCATTTTGAAGGTGCTGCCCATGAGCACACGCACCTGACCGGAGCGCACCTTTGCAAACAGCTCCTTCTTCCGCGTCTCGGTGTTGGCTTCGTGGATAAAGGCGATCTGCTCGCGGGGGATTCCTCTGGCGACGAGCTTTTCCCGGATGTCGTCATATACCGTGAAGCCGGGTTCGTCGGGATTTTCCTTGTCGATCAGCCGCTCGACGGCGTTGAGCTCCGGGCTGTCCAGGTTCCCGCCCGCCGTCTTTGCTGCCTTCGCCCCGGTCGCGCCGATTTTCGGGGTGGACAAATCGCAGAACACGAGCTGGGTCAGCCTGTCCGCCTGCCCGTCCTGCCAGATGCGGTGGATGTTGTCCACGCAGCGATTGACCTTGCTGTTCGGGTCGTCCGGCAGGTCGGGGTTGATGATGCGCTGGTCAAGCCCCAGCTTGCGCCCGTCCGAGGTGATCTTGAGCATATTGTCCGTGCCGGGGTCAACAAGCTGGGCGTGTACCCTTGCTGCACGTTCGGACAGCTCCTGCACCATCTGCTTCTGTATCTCCGTGGGCTGCGCCACCTCGTTGTGATAGATGGGCGTGGGCGTAGGCAGGTTGAGCTGGTCTGAGGTTTTGATATCCGCCGCCTCCTTGAACAGGGTCATGAGCTCAGGCAGATTAAAGAACTTGGCAAAGCGCGTCCTCGCCCGGTAGCCCGTCCCCTCGGGAGCCAGCTCGATGGCGGTCTGCGTCTCCCCGAAGGTGGAAGCCCAGCAGTCGAAGTGGGCAAGTCCCTTGCCGCGAATGGCGTCGTGCTGGAGATAGCGCATCATGGTATACAATTCGGTCATGGAATTTGAGACGGGCGTGCCCGTGGCGAATACCACGCCGCGGCTGTCGGTGATCTCGTCGATATACCGGCACTTGAGCAGCATATCCGAGGATTTCTGGGCGTCGGTGGCGGACAGCCCCGCCACGTTGCGCATCTTGGTGTAGAGAAAAAGATTCTTGTAGTTGTGCGCCTCGTCCACATACAGGCGGTCTACGCCCAGCTGCTCAAAGGTCACAACATCGTCCTTTCGGGAGCTGTCCTGGAGCTTTTTGAGCTTGGCTTCAAGGCCGCGTTTGGTGCGCTCCAGAGACTTAATGGTGAACCGCTCCGCCCGCTGGCTTTTCAGCTCCCGCAGACCTTCCTCCACCTCAAAGATCTGCTCCGCCAAAAGCCGCTGCTGCCGCTCCATGGATACGGGTATCTTCTCAAACTGCGAGTGACCGATGATAACGGCGTCGTATTCGCCGGTGGCGATGCGGGCGCAGAACTTCTTGCGGTTCTTCGGCTCGAAGTCCTTTTTCGTAGCCACGAGGATGTTGGCGGAGGGATACAGCCGCAGGAACTCGCCCGACCACTGCTCGGTCAGGTGGTTGGGAACGACAAAGAGGGACTTGTGGCACAGCCCCAGCCGTTTGGATTCCATGGCAGCGGCTACCATCTCGAAGGTCTTGCCCGCGCCCACCTCGTGTGCAAGGAGGGTGTTGCCGCCGTAGAGCACATGGGCGACCGCATTGAGCTGGTGCTCCCGCAGCCGGATCTCCGGGTTCATGCCCGCAAAGGTGATGTGGCTGCCGTCATATTCGCGGGGTCTGGTGGAATTGAACAGCTCGTTGTACCTTGCGACCAGGGTGTGCCGCCTGTCGGGGTCGCGCCATATCCAGTCCCGGAACGCATCCTTGATTGCCTGCTGCTTCTGCTGGGCGAGGGTGGTTTCCTTGGAGTTGAGTACGCGCCTCTCCCTGCCGTCCGCATCGTGCTTGGTATCGTAGATGCGCACGTCGCGCAGATTCAGGGTGTCTTCAAGAATCTTATAGGCGTTTGCGCGCTCCGTGCCGTAGGTCATATATGCGGCAATATTGCTGTAACTGACTGCGTTTTTGTTCCTGATGTTCCACTCGGCGGTGAAGGCGGAATAGTTCACGTCGATCATACGCTGTTGGTAAAAAGGCGTCTCAAAGGTCTCCCACATGAACTCCCGGATATACGAGGGGTCGATCCACGTCGCACCCAGCCTCACCTCTATCTCCGAAGCATCGAGGTCTTTGGGCTGCGCGGCTTTCAGCGCTTCCACGTTTCCGGCGTAATCGCCCTCAAACAAATTCTGAGCAGACTGTGCGATACGCAGCTTTTCCCTTACATTGCCGGAGAGGTACTCGTCGGCGGTCTCCCAGCGCTTATTTTCGGGATTGCGGAAGATAACACCACGAAGATCGGAGGCGAGAGCGTCCTCGTCCTTACCGGTGAGCTGCGCCATATACGCCATATCTACGCAGGCTTTTTCGGAGATGGACAGCGCCAGCGCCTCCGAAGCGGTGTCCACGCTGGTCACGGCCTCGTGCGCCCGTATGGTTCGCCTGGTGAACATATCTGCCTTGCGCTTGAGGTTTTTGTCCTCGTCCAGCTCCTCCAGAGAGCAGAGCAGATAGTAGGAGCTGTCCTCGGCAAAGGCCAGGGCGTTGGCGCGGGAGTTAATAAGCCCATACTTTGCGGTGAAGCCGTCGTAGAGGGTATTCAGCTCCGCCTGCGTCTGCCGGATGGTTTCATCCGAAATAAAGCCGTCCATCTGCTCAGATATGAGCTTCTGCACGCAGTCCCGCAGCTCCACCATGCCCTTGGCACGCTCCTTTGCGGTGGCGTTGAAGTCGGGTTTGGTCATGATGCTGTTCTGCCGGTAGTACAGCTCCCCGTCCACCACGGTGTAGGAGAAGTTCCGCACATTCGGGTCTGCCGGGATGGTCTCCACGATGGTCTCATCCTCGCCCAGATCGGGCAGCTCCGCTTCCGCGTAGGTTCCACGGATATTCCGAATTGCGCCGCTGAGCTGCTCCGCAAGGTCTGCGCCCTCGATTGGCGCAACGGTAAAGTCCTGCCTGCCGTACTGCGTGCTTTCCGAGGTCTGTCTGCCTAAAATCATCTCCGGGTGGTCGATGAAATACTGATTGATGGCAAAGCCGTCCGCATTCGCTCCCGGGTTTCGCCAGATACCCGTGTGTACCCAATCGGGTTCGATTTCAATGGGTCTGTCCCGCTTTTGAAGAAAGATAATATCCGAAACGACATCCGTACCGGCGTTGGCTTTGAAGGCATTGTTGGGCAGGCGGATCGCGCCGAGGAAGTCCGCGCGCTGGGCGATATACTTCCTTGCGGCGCTGTCCTTGGCGTCCATGGTATAGCGGGAGGTGACGAAGGCCACCACGCCGCCCGGACGCACCTGCTCCAGCGCTTTTGCAAAAAAGTAGTTGTGGATGGAAAAACCGAGCTTGTCAAAAGCCCGGTCGCTGACCTGATACTGTCCAAACGGCACATTGCCCACGGCGAGGTCGAAAAAGTCCTTTCGGTCGGTGGTTTCAAAGCCCGCCACGGTAATATCTGCCTTGGGGTAAAGCTGCTTAGCAATACGTCCCGTGATGGAATCCAGCTCCACGCCGTAGAGCCTGCTGCTTTTCATGCTCTCCGGCAGCATACCGAAGAAGTTGCCCACGCCCATGCTGGGCTCCAGAATATTGCCGGTCTGGAAGCCCATGTTCTCCACCGCGTCGTAAATGGCACGGATAACGGTGGGACTGGTGTAGTGGGCGTTCAGCGTGGAGGCGCGGGCGGCGGCGTATTCCTCCGGTGTGAGCACGCCTTTCAGTTCATCATATTCAACGCGCCATCCTGCCTTGTCTGTGTCGAAAGCGTCCGCAAGCCCGCCCCAGCCGACGTATTGGGAGAGGATATGCTGTTCCTCCGGTGTGGCGTTTCTGTTTTCGCTTTCAATCTGCTTCAGCGTGGCGATTGCCTTGATGTTGCGCCAGAATTTCTCCTTTGCACCGCCCTTGCCGAGATTGTCGTCCAAAATGCGGAAGTTTTCCGCAGGCGGCAGCGGTGCGAAAGGCTCGTCTATCTCGGCCTGAGAGATGGCATCATCGGGGTCGGGTACAAATTCGCCCATTTCCGAAAGTGCCGCTCGGCCTTCCTGTTCCAGAAGCAGCGCTTCTTCCTCGCTCATAGCAGGAGGTTCAGGCTCGGCGGGTTCCGCAGAGGGTGGGTCATGCTCCGGCTCGTCAAAGCGCAGGGTACGAATCTCTACATCATAGGGGAGGTTGTTTTTGTCGGCGGGATATACCGCCACGGTTTCCTCGGTGTAGGTGTGGTTTGGTTCTTTTTCAGGGACAGCCGTATTCTCTGCGGCGGACTTTTCCGGCTGCGGATACCGCTCCATGAGCCGCGCGAAGCTCTCCCTGCTCTCCGCACGGGAAACGGGATAGCGAAGCGACGGATCGCGGAGAGAAATATCAAAAAGACCGATGCTCTCAATAATAAACGGCTTGCCGTTTTCCAAATACACCGTATCCCCTACGGAATACGGGAACGGTTCTCTCTGCGGGGCAGGAGCCGTTTCTTCCGGTTCATGCCAGCGGTATTGCTCCACATCCTCATCCGAAACATGAATGAGGTCGCTGAAATCGAGGTTTTCCAGCTCGTTGGAAATAAGCTCCTGCAAAGAGCCGTACTGCCGGGTTTCCAGATGCTCGTCATCCAGATAGCGCTCCAGCCGGTAATTCACAAGGTCGATGTTCACCTGAAGGGGAATCTCATCATCGGTGACGGTGGTGTAGGCGACGCCGATTTTCGCCGGGTCGCTGAAATCCGCCTCTGAGCCGTATTCACTCCGGCAGAAGTCGGAGATCAGCCCCTTTGCACGCTCTAAAAGCGCCTGCTCCGCCTGTCCTTGCAGCTCCAGCCGGTACGCCTCCGCCTGCCATTCGCTTGTAAATTCCTCGGTCACGCCGTCCGCGTCCACATAGTAGCCGTGGGTCTCGTCGTCCCACACGGCGTACAGGGTACGGAAGCCCCGGTCAAGGCTTACCACATGGAAACGGTCTGCGGGGTCAAGGGCAGGTTCTTCCTGCTGTGCCATTCTTTCCTGCGCTTCCTGCGCCGCGATCCGCTCCACATCCGCCATGACCTGCCGGACGAAGGGGCTGTTGCGATTAGCCTCCGCATCCACAACCTGCCCATTTACAATACCGCGTTCAGCAAGCGCTTCCCGGATGGCGATGGGGTCAATATTGTCAAAGTTGTCCTGTTCCTGCTCGGTGTAGAAGTTATCGGATTGAATGAGCTGCGCAATGCGCCGCTGCACCTTCGCCCATGACAGCGTGACCGGCTCGGAATTGCCCACGGAGATTTGCAGCGGTTTAGAGGTATCCTTCAAGCCGTACTCCCGCGCCAGCCATGCGGCGGTATCCCGGTCGCGGGCGTGAGCCTTCATATAGCGGACAACTGCGTGCTTGCTTTCAATCCTGCCGTTCCACTGCTGCAAGGCCGCGTCAATGTCCGCCTGCGTGACCTTGTAGGGCGAGGGCGTAACCGTCGTTGCCAGCGTGGGGTAAAGCTCGTCCAAAAGCTCCTGATGGAGCCGGTTGTGGAACGCGGGCATATCGAAATAGAGCCGTGTGAGCTGCAAATCGCCGGATTCTGTGACGATGCGCCGGATTGCCGCCGCGCCCTCCAGATAGGCGTTTTGACGGTCGGAATTGCGGCAGGCGTTGAGAAATGCTTCATCCTTGGAAAGCGCGTTGCCCACGCTCAGGCGGTATCTCTCGAACAGCTCCTGCACCGTGGGCTGAACTTGCTCTGCGGCGGGGTCGCGGAACACCCTTGTGCCATCTGCACCGAACTCCGCTTCCTGCGCGTCGATGGCGGCCTCCGCTTCATGGTCAACGGAACGCAGGGTATAGACGCGGCGCTCACCTCTAAAGTCCGGCGCTTCGGCAATCGTCACATCATACTTATCGCGCAGTTTCTCTACATACATCTCTAAATTGTGCAACGGTACACCGCACATTTCCACACGGCCAGCACCGGGGATACTGCGGGAGGTCAGGTTCATATCCAGCAACCCCGCCGCCTGTTTTGCGTCCTCACCGTACAGCTCAAAGAAATCCCCCACCTGAAACAGCACGAGGTCGTCCGGGTGGGCTTCCTTTACGGCGTTGTAGTCATTCCATGCTGCGCTTCGCGCTGCGGTCTGCCGCTGAAGCTGCTCGTACTGTGTCTTTTCCTCCGGGGTCAGGAAACGGTCTTTGCGGATCAGCTCGGAGATACGCTTGGCGACGTTCGCCCAGTTCAGTTGAATTTCCGGGCAGTCCTGCTTTTTCAAGCTGACGCCCTTGCCGCTGTGATCCTCACCGCTGTGGGATGCGCCGGATACCGCGTGGGAGCGTCCCCCAATGCCGTATTCATCTTTCAGGAAATCCGCCTGCTCTTTGGGGCTGTGCTTTTCTTTGAAATAGGCATAAATACGTCCCTTGCCGCCCGCAATATTGCTGCCGCGGGTCAGGGTCGCGGCGATCTCGTCCTCCGTAATGAACCGCTGCACGGCGGGGATCTCCGCCATTTCGGTGCGGTATTCCCTGCGGGACAGGGACAGCTCCCGCAAACCCTGCTCGATTTTGTCCGGCTTGTGGTGATGGAAGCGCAGCAGGCTCCTGTCCTCCCGGTAGTCGGATCGGAGCTGTGCAAAATCGTCCATGAGGACTTCACGGAACGCAGGGTCTCTCAGCCGCTCGGCAAGCCGCGCCGTTTCCTCCGGGAAACCGCCGCCCCGCATATCCGACAGGCAGGAGAGATAGCCCTGCGCCCGCGCCTTTTCACTTAAATCCTGCCGTAGATACCAGATAGACTGCGCCAGCTCCGCACGCTCGTGCCCCGGCGCTTCCGCCAGCTCTACGTTGGTTGCGTATTCGCCCTGAGTGAGAAGCTGTCCGATGCGCTCCGCCGCCTCCTGCCAGCTTACGACCTTTGCGGAGGTCAGGTATCTTGCCGCGTCCCCATTGGCGATGTGGATGCCGTCCTCGGCGTACCACGCGGAATATCTGCCGTTTTCCGTGACGACGCCGTTGCCGCCGTGGAAGCTGCTTTGAAGAAACGCCGCGATTTCTTCCACGCTCTTGCCCTTGGAGAACTCCGTGGCGATCTTCATGCGGGCATAGTCGGCGTTGCCCTCCATACGCAGAATATGGTCGATATCCGCCTGCGGGATGGACATGGAAAAAGCGGAGGGCGTGTAGCTCTCCGCTTCTGCGATATATGCGATTTGCTCTTCCTCCGTGGGGAACAGGCTCAGTTGGTATGCCTGCGGTATCGGAGGCTGCGCCGGTTCCGCTTCCGGCGCGTCATTGGTCAGTTGTACACCAGCTCGCTGAGGATGATCTCCTCGGCCTGCGCTTTCAGGCTGTTCATCAGCCCCACCCATTTCATCTGGTCGCGGGCTTTCAGCTCCTCCGTCACGCCCGCCGACTTCATCAGCTCCGGCATCATCTGCTCCAGCCTCCGGTTCGCCGTCTCGTCGATCTCCCGCAGGTGAGGGAACAGCTTCTCCGACAGCACCAGACGGCTGTACAGCCCCGGTCTGTGCTCCTGAAGATAGCTCCTGCGCAGTCTCCCGTACTTGCCCAGGGGTCTCGCGTCCTCCGGCGTTTCGCTCAGCGTCAGATCGGGAATCAGGTAGTCCCCGTTCTTGGTGTAGGTCAGCTCTGTCATGGCTATGGCTCCTTTCCGCGAGTTTCTCGCGCTCGTAATTCTTGATGGTGACTTCAATCTGCCGCAGCACCTCTCCGTTGATCCTGCTCACCGCCGTACCCAGCTCGGCGGCGGCTTCCGGGGTGTTGAAATCGAAGATGCTCAGGAAATCCTCATGCTCGAAGCGGTCGTCCGCTTCAAGCCCGCAGCGGGACATGAGCGAGTAGGCGATGCTGACGGCGGCGGCGCTTTGGAAGGCCGCTCCTACGTTAAATTCATCATACCCGTAAAGAAAGGAATCGTCAACGATGGCGAGGATATCCCGCTTATAGTCCCGCCAGTATTCCTCCGCAAGCTGAGACGCGATGCGCTCAAGCTGGTCAGGGAGCCCTCCTTTTCCGTCCACACCGTAGCGGCTCTCCAGCATGGCGCTTACCGCATCCGCGTGTTCCTCCCGGTATTCCCACAGGTAGCGGCTCTTTGGAAATTCTCTGCCGCCCGTATCCGACACGTCGAACACATACCGAAGCCTCGGCCTTTCGCCGCTGCTGTCGATGAGGGCGATGCCCTTGGAGCCCCTGCGGACATACCGGCCCATCTTTTCGTTCCAGAAATCGTACTCCGCGCAGGCGGTGGCGTCCGGACGCTGGGCGTGGATCATGACCTGCTCGGCGTAGGGGTATTTGTACAGCCTTGCGGCGGTGGTGAGAAAGCCCGTCCAGCCCCGGTAGCTGCCGGTGATCTGCCGCTGCGCCTCGTCCGCCATCTGCATATACGTTTGTAGCTTGCTCGGCATATTGCTCCTCCTTCATGGCATAAATTTAGAGCGCCCGGATCGGACGCTCTATGTATAAGCAGTATATATGAAAACGCCCCGAATCCTGTGCAGGAAACGGGACGCTTGCTCTTATATGTTGGTTTTCTGTTTCCCAAAATCAGATTATTTTCATTTTTGGGAAGTAGACGGCTGCTCTGCCAGCCAGTCTGCAATATCCACGATTTGAATTCCCTCATATTGGTATGCCTCATCCCGGATTCTGGAAAGCACCATCTTCGGATAAGCGTCCTTGATCTGGAGCAGAGGGCTTACCTCGCGTTCAAAGGTTTTTGCGTCACTGATGTTGTCTGAAACTTGAATATAGAGCTTTTCATTGCGCTTGATGGCGACGAAATCTATTTCTTTCTTGTACAGAACCCCAACATAGACCTCATATCCGCGCCGAAGCAGTTCAATGGCAACGATATTTTCAAGTACGCGGCCATAATCCAGATTCTTGGTTCCCAGCTTCGCATACCGGAAGGTGTGGTCGCTCAGATACAACTTATCACTGGAGGCCAGATACTTTTTCCCCTGAATGTCATACCTGCGAACGCGATAGAAAGCAAAGGCATTGCACAGATACTGCATATAGTTTCCGACGGTCTTGTGGTTGATTTTATCCTTGTTGCCCGTGAGAGCGTCTGCAATATTTCTCGCAGACGTGAGATTTGAGATATTGTCCATGAGAAAATCGACAATGCGGTTCATCAGGATCGGGTTGCGGATTTTATATTTCTGCCGTATGTCCCTGACGATCAATGTATCGAATACATCCGCGATATAGTCGTACTTGGCTTCCGGGTCCTGATAAAGATACGAGCCGGCCATACCGCCTTCTCGCAGATAACGGGAAAAAGCGGCATATCTGTCCGTAAGGGTATAATACTCGCAGAATTCACTGAAAGAAAACGGGAACACCTTCACTTCAAAAGTTCGACCCGTGAAGAGTGTGGCAAGGTCGGAACTTAGAAGGAAAGCATTTGAGCCTGTAATATAGATGTCGAATCTTTCCTGCGCATGGAGGTTGTTGATAGCAAGCTCAAACCCAGGACACATCTGCACCTCGTCGATCAGAACAAAGTTCTGCTTGCCATCGATATAGGAGCTTTCAATATATTCGTTCAGGACATGGTAGTCCTTGAACTGCTCATACTTTGTCAGGTTAAAATTGATATGCACGATATTTGCGTCCGCGATATTTGCTTCTACATACCCTTTGAACGCTTCCAGCAGCTTTGACTTTCCGCTGCGCCTGACACCTGTGACAACCTTGATATCCGGCGTTCCGATGACACCAATCAGTTTCCGTAGATACACACCTCGGTCTATCAGTTTCATATTCATCACCTCTGCTCTTATTATACCCGTTCTATTTCCCAAAATCAATATTTTTTCGATTTTGGGAAATAGAATCGCGGAAGCACAGCGGGAGCGACCCGAAAGCCGCTCCCGCCGCATCCGCCTTATTCGTCCGTGTCGAAGTCAGGCACCAGCTCCAGCGCTGCGAAGTCCTCATCGGTGATTTTGCCCAGCTTTTGCAGGGCGCTGTCGGTCAGATCCCGCAGCTGGGCTTCGTCCTCGTCCAGGTATCCGCGCATTTCGGTGAGGGCGGCAATCAGCCCGCTGCGGCTGTCGCTCTGGTAGATGCACATGAGGTTCATTTCATCATTGGTAAAATTCATCATAGCAGCTCTCTTTCCGCGCGCTTTGAACGCGCTGTCTTTTTCGGCTCGTTGACGGGAGGACAGAGCTTTGCCAGCACGGAGGGCTTCTTCTCCTGCCGTGCCGCCTGCGCCTGTTCCCGGCGCGCCGCCTGCGCCAGCTCCATGAGGGAGACGGGCTTGCCGGACTTTGCCTGTTCCTCCAGCTCTGCCACGGTCTGCTTCGGCCCGTTGTTGATAACGCCGTCGATCATGCCGTAGTCGTCCTCCATGGCCATCTCCGCGTTTTTGAGATAGTTTTCCGGCTTGAGGAAGTCGGGCAGCGCCTTGAAGCCCCGGGAATCCACGTAATGACAGGATACCACGCCGTTCTGCTTCAGCGCCACGATGTCGCTGACGGACAGGCTGTGGCCGCGAAAATCCTCCGGGCGGCGGAGGTTGAAGGTCTCATACAGCGCGTCCAACCTGTCCTGCGTATCGCCCCTGCGGTCAAGGTTTCCCGCATAGACGGCGGCGTAATTTCCCTTTTCAATGGAAAGCCCCTTCTTCTCCAGATACTCGGCGTTCATAAAGCGGAGCTGCGCCGTATTATCATTATCCCGAAGCTGATAGATTATAAAGCTGTCGGCGGTGTTGTCGAGGAACGCCTTTTCATAGTCCGGCGGTGCGAAGCGGTCTTTGACCGTCTCCCATTCGGAGGCTTCCACGCCGAAGATGCCGTCAAAGCTGCGGACTTCCTCTGCATCGAACGCCATGGCCTCGGTGTTGTCCGTGTGAAGCATATACACGCTCACGTCCCGTTCCATGAGCTCCAGCGCACGCTCCTTTGTCAGCGGCAGCATATTGGAATCGGTGTAGCCGTAGGCGTTCATGCTCTCAACAGAAATCGCAGGGTCGGGGACGCAGCCGTTGTCCGGCGCTGTGACCGGCTCCGGCTCCTGCACGGCGATCTCCTGCACAGGCTGGGCGGCAAGGCTCTCCGTCTCCCTGTCCAGCCCGCGCTCCTTGCATATTTCCGCGTAATGCCGGTCGATATCCGTAATCAGGGAGGATGAGGTTCGGTTGATGGTCTCCAGCGATGCACGAAGCTCGGTCAGCTCTCTGTCCTTTGCCCAGGTCGCCAGATACCCGAAGCTGTTTTCGCCTGTCTCAATGCCGTAATAGGCGCAGACGGCGAAGGAGATGCTCTCCGCCTGAATCTCCTCGGCGGCGCGGGAGAGCTTTGCCTTTTCCGGGTACTGTGCGTGCAGAAACTCCTTCACGGTCTGCTCGCCGCCCGTGAAGTTCAGCCCGTCCTCGCCCAGATACAAAAAGCCCTGCTCCGGCAGCTCAATGGGCGCTGCGGCAATAACGGTTGCCGCGTGGTTCACCACAACGTGCTCCTGAATGGTCACGGGCAACCCCGGATCGTAATCCGAGCCGCGCAGGTCATACGCATACAAGCCCTCCGGCAGCTTATCCCGGTCGATGCGCCCGTTGGAGAACAGCGCGGGCTTGCCGAACAGCTCGACCGCCTGATATTTTTCTCCGATTTCGTCCTTATTGTGGAGCCTGGAGTGGGCGATCTCATGGACGGCGGCGCAGACCGTCTGCACCTCGCTCATGCCTTCGCGGACAGCGATGAGCTGTTTGTCCACGGAGAAGTAGCCGTCCATATTCTCCGCCAGCTTCTCAAAGAAGATGGGGACGGGCGCGCTGCGGCGCAGAGCTTCCATGAACGCCCCGTAATTCTGCACGTCCCCCGTAAGGTTCGCCGCCAGCTCCGGCAGGGGCTTGCCTGCGGTCTGCTGCACGTCGAACACCACCACGGGCTTGTACATGGGGATCTGCACCGTCTTTTCCTCCGTGATAATATCGCCGTTCTCGTCCCGCAGGGGGAGCTTGGTGTCGGGGTCTAACTTCTGCTGCTCGATTTTCTTCTTGAAGGGCGTGGGGGCGATGATCTTAATGCCCTTTTCGCCCTTTTTGACGCTTCTTCCGAACTGGTCGCGCCATTTGTTGAAGCCAGCCACATGGGTGGCGTCGGGGCGCTGCATATAGATGAGCATGGTGTTGTTGACGCTGTACTTGTGAAAGCGGCTCATGGTGGCAAGGTACTGCCTGTATTTGTCGCTCTCAAACAGCTCCTTTATGCCCGTCTCGATGCTGTCGGTGATGTCCTTGAGCCGTTCCTTGTTGGTCTGTTTTTCAGCCATTTCGTGCATACCTCCTTTGGATCATGGTAAAAACAGCGGCTCCCGCAGGGGAATGAAACGCCCGTGCGGGAGCCTGTGAGGGTCACTTGGTGAAGTCCAGCTTATAGGAGGAACGCGCGCCGTCGTCCTCCAGCACGATGAATGCGTCGTAGGTCTTGCCGGTTTTCTCGGAGTAGATACCGCTGGCGTAGGAGCGTCCCTGCGTCAGGAGCGAGGAAGCCATCTTCTTCGTCAGGCTGATCTTCTTGGCGGCAAGGAAGCGGTTGTCCCGCCACAGCCCGAACTTGCAGCTCCGTCTCTCGCAGAAATAGCCGTTTTTGCTCTCAGTGACCTCCGCGCCGCAGCGGGGGCATTTGCCCACAACGGGTCTGCCGGAGGGGAACAGTACCTCCGCGCCGTCCACAGGCGCAGCGTCCCGAACCAGCGCTGCGACCATATCGCGGATGCCGGCAAGGAACTCGTCCGCGCCCAGCTCGCCGCATTCGATCTCCTTGAGGCGGTGCTCCCATTCGGCGGTGAGCAGCGGGGACTGGAGCTGTTCGGGCAGCACGGTAATGAGGGACACGCCCGCTTCGGTGGGAACGAGGCGTACAGATTTCTTCGCCTTTTTGCGCTCCGCAAAGCCCGTGGCCACCAGCTTTTCAATGACCGCCGCCCTTGTCGCGGGGGTTCCCAGCCCGCGCCGCTCCGCATCCTCCGGCATATCCTCTTTGCCCGCCGTCTCCATGGCAGAGAGGAGGGTATCTTCCGTGAAGTGCTTCGGCGGGGTCGTCTTACCCTCTTTGACCTCGCAGGAGGAAACGGAAAGCATCTGTCCTTCGGAAAGCTCCGGGAGGGGCTTGTCCGTAAGCTCCGCATCCGCATAGGCTTTCCAACCGGGCTGAGCCACCGTTTTCCCCTTGGCGGAAAAGGCATTCCCGCCGCAGTCCAGCTTTGCATCGGTCTCCAGATAGACGAAGGGCGCGCTGACCGCCATAAGCACCTGACGGGAAACAAGGCGCAGCAGCTCCCGTTCGCCTGCGGGCAAGTTTTCCAAGTCCGTTTCGCCCGCCGCCATGGTGGGAACGACGGCGTGGTGGTCGCTGACCTTTTTGCTGCTGCACACCTGCCCCGAATAGACGGCTGCGGGCGGCTCCGTGCCGCAGATACCGGCACAGCACAGCGCCAGCGCGTTTACGCCGCCCTCCATATCGTCGGTGAGGTAGCGGCTGTCGGTGCGGGGGTAGGTGCAGAGCTTCTTTTCATAAAGGCTTTGCAGATAATCCAGCGTCTGCTGCGCCGTGTACCCAAGCAAGCGGTTCGCGTCCCGCTGGAGCGTGGTCAGGTCGTAGAGCGCCGGGGCTTTCTCTGTCTTTTTTGTCTGCACGACGGAGGTAACAGCGGCGCTTTTGTTCTTGCAGTCCCCGGCAAGCCGCTCCGCCACTGCCTGCTCCTTCATGCGTTCGCCTGCGGCGGAGAAGCCGTTAAAGTCCAGATGGACGGTGTAGAAGCTCTCCGGCTGAAAGGCGTTGATTTCCGCTTCCCGCTGTACCAGCAGCGCAAGGGTAGGCGATACCACGCGCCCCACGTTCAGGGTGCGGTGGTACATCACGGAAAACAGGCGGGTGGCGTTGATGCCCACCAGCCAGTCCGCCTTGCTGCGGCAGAGGGCGGAGGCGTAGAGGTTGTCGTACTCCGCGCCGTCGCGGAGATTGTCAAAGCCATCAAGGATCGCCGCATCCTCCATGGAGGAGATCCAGAGCCGCTTCACGCGCTTGCGGCAGTTGTTGAGATTATACGCTGTGCGGAAGATCAGCTCGCCCTCGCGCCCGGCGTCGCAGGCGTTGACGACCTCGCAAACGTCCTCTCTGTGCATGAGGGCGCGCAGGGTGTTCATCTGCTTCTGCTTGTCCCTCGCCACGGTGTACTGCCAGCTTTCCGGCAGAATGGGCAAGTCCTCCCTTCGCCATTTGCCGTACTTTTCATCGTAGGCGTCCGCATCCGAAAGCTCCGCAAGATGCCCGAAGCACCAGGAAATGAGGTAGCCGCCGCCCGAAAGAAAACCGTCCTCGCGTTTGCCTGCGCCAAGAACGGCGGCAATGCTCCTTGCCACGGAGGGCTTTTCACACACAACAAGCCGGTAACAGGTCGTATTCATCATTGGTTTTTGTCCTCCTCACTGTCAGCAGTGTTTTCATCTTCAAACTCGTAATCCTCTTCTTCCTCGTCTTCGCCGTAGTCGTAATCGTCCAGGTCGTCCGCCCCACGGGTGTCGGCCTTGGGCTTGCGGAGCTTGAACCAGTACAGCGCACCGCCGCCGCCCAGCAGGAGCAGGAGGACGACCACAACAAGCCCTGCGCCGCCGGTACTCTTTTCGGGCGCGGTCTCCGCAGGCTCGGCGGGCTGTGGCGTGGGTTCCGTAACTTCCTTGCCCGCGCACTCGCTCATGTTGGTTCTGCACACCTTGCAGCCCGTGTTGATTTTGCCCACGGCGCATTTGTCCGTGCAGGCGCAGGCGGGGACGATGCTCTCGCCGTCCTTGGTCAGCGCCAGCAGGTCGGCCTCGTCCACAAGATTCAGGAAATGGACGTTCTCATTGCCCTTATCGTCCCGGTCGATGATGAGATAAAAGGTATTGCCGCCCTTGGTCGTCACGGTGATGAACTGCTTGCCTGCGCCGAAAGCGGAGCCGATGTCATCCATGAGCGTCAGGTTGCCGTCCGGGGTCAGGGGAGCGGAACCTCCGGCAGCGGCGTAATATTGCAGCAGCAGCTCCGGCAGCCCCGCCGTATCCGCAGTGTTCCCGCTGTTTTCTTTCGGAAAATCCATGATTTCAAGGTACTTGCCGCAGACGTAGCCTGTCTGCTCCGGCACGACCACCTTGTACCAGCCGTTGCTTTCCTCCAGCACCTTCACCTCCGCGCCGTTGAGCAGACGCCCGATCACGGTGTAATCCGTGCCGGGGCCGGTGCGCAGGTTCAAATAGGTGCGGACGTTGACCACCTTTCCGGCCTGCTCCCGTTTGGCGGGAAGCGTCCAGCTCCGATCCCCAATGGTCACGGTATGGCTTCCGTCCGCATTTTCGGTCACAAGCACGGTCAGGGTCTGTCCGTTTGGGGTCTGCTCACCGGTATTCGTATTCTCCGGCTGTGTAGTTGCAGTTGGGGTTTCCATGGTCGGGTCGCCCATTGTCGAATCGACCATATCGCCGCCTGCATAGGCCGTAACGGAAAAGACCGTCATGCAGAGCACGACGGCCAGCGTCACGGCAAAAAATCTCCATTTATTCTTCATCCACAAAATCCTCCGTTTTTCTGTATTCGTCGGGCAGCGCCGCCGTAGGACGCTTTTCCAGCATCTCCATCAGCGCCGCGAGCTGCTCGATGGTCAGCCCGTTCTCGCGGACGATGCCCACAATATCCGTGTTTTCCAGCTTCAGAATCTGCTCGTCCAGGGCTTTGAGCCGTGCGGTCAGCGATGTGAGCTTTTCCGCCAGCTTCTCGCGCTCCTGACGCAGCTTTTCAAGTCGCGGGTTCATAACATCCTCCTTTTTGCGTTGATATGGTTGTTGTTAAGGTAATCTGCCAAACTGGAGAAAATGGCTTCGCCAGTAGCTCGTGTCGATGGAAGCGTAGTGAATGGGGTCGCCGCAGTGGAGCATCCTGTTATTGCCCACATAGATGCCTACATGGGACGCGCCTGCGGTGTCGTAGGTCTTTTCAAAAAAGATCAGGTCGCCCGGGCGGGCGCTTTCCGGGGAGACATAGGCGCACATGCCCCGCAGCCCCTCCGCGCCCAGCCTGCCGAAGCTCCAATGCAGGCCGCAGTTGTTGTAGACATACGAAACGAAGCCGGAGCAGTCGAAGGAGGTGTCCGGCGAGCTGCCGCCCCAGACGTAGGGGTAGCCCAGATACTTCTCCGCTTCCTTGATGATGGCGGCGAACTGCTCGTCCGCCAGCGCCTCCGGGGGTATCTCGTACTTCTCATACTTGGTATAGTAGTAGCGGTTCACATACGGGGAGCCGGGGAACAGGTCGGGGCGGTTGCCCAGCACGCTCATATACACGGCGTACATGGAGAGCTGATCGTGGGACATGATATGCACCGGCACATGGGAGAGGTTGAAGTTTTCCAGCTCCACATGGCAGATATAGTAGGTGTAGGGAACCTCCGCCTCGTACTCGTAGCTTTGCAGATTGCCGTTTTCGTCGGTGTAATAGCCGATATGCGTTTCGGTGCGATATCTGGTTTCTGTGGCGACGGTTTCCGTTAAGATATACTGCTTTTCAAACAGCGTCTCCAGAATCCCGCCTATTTCGTCAATCGTCCATTCTCCGCCCTTGAGGGCGGTAATCATGGAAATGAGCACATAGGGGTCGTGCTCAATCTCGTCCAGGTCGAAGTGGTACTCGTCGTAATCGTGGGTGCTTTCGTAGCTGTTCAGGTATTCCCGCAGCTCGTCCTCCATGGCGCAGTAGGCGGCTTCCGCCGCCAGCATATCCGCATCCTCCAGCGGATAGGTGGAGGCCGCAATGCCGGACACACCGCCCTGAAACAGCGTGGAGCAGGAGGAAATGCAGGTCATGAGCAGCAATATCGCGGCGGCGATACCGCCCGCAATGAGGAAGCCCTTCTTGTGCCGGACAAAAAAGCTGCCGGCCTTTTTGCTCCCCTCGGCGGCGCGCTTTGCCGCCTTCGCGGTGGTCTCGGACGCTTTGACGGTATTCCTCGCGCCGTTCCCCGCTTTTGCGGCGGCGTATTCCTTTTTAATGGCCTGCTTCTGCCGCCAACGGGAATAGGGGTTGGAAGCCCTGCCGTATTCCTGCTCGTACTGTTTGTTCAGCGCCTTGAGATTGGCTTTGTCTGCGGCGGCTTCCGCCTTGTCCGCCCTGCGGTAGGGCTTTTCCGCATGGGAGCGGTGCGCCGATTCCGCAATGCGCCAGGTGCGCTCCGCCGTCTCGGTCAGGGTGTTCGCCGCCTCCGTGCCGGGGTTGTCATCGCCCTCCTCCCGGAGCTTGCGGTGGACTGCGCTGCGGACGGTATCCAGCGGCGCTTTCCTTGCGGCGTGCGCCAGCTTGGAGGGCGGACGCTTTTTGTCCGCCTCCTCAAAGAAAAGGCGCGTTATGACCTTGCCGCTTTCGGCGTCCACAACGCGCTTTTTGACCTTAACGGTTTTCTTGGGAATTTTCGCTTCGGCCTTTTCCAGCTTAACCGCCGCCCTGTCCGCCTTGCGGACGACGCGCTCCAGCTCCGGCAGGGCGCGTTCTTCCTCGGTGAAAATCAGCCTTGGCGAGCGTTTTGCCATATTCATCACCTCCTGATGGGACTGCTGATGGGTTAAAAGCGTTATTCAAACAGAATTTCATCCGTTCTCTCCAGAAAATGCCGCTTGCCCGCCGGGGTGATGAGGGTATAGTGTCCCAGCTTGCCGCGCTCGGTGTAGAAGTCCTTCACCAGAAACAGACCGGCGCTCTTTTTGACCGCACGGGGAAAGAGCTTGCGGTTCTTGTCGCGGAACAGATACTTCTTTTCCTCCAGATACCGGGTAAACTGCTTTTCGGGAACGCCCAGCTCCTTGGCGGTGGTGCGGATGTTGGTGCAGTCCGCAGGGTCAACAAAGGCGTCGTAATACTCCGCTTTGGGGAGGGCAAGCCGGAGACGGCGGGTCAGCTCCCGGTTTCGGGCGTTTTCGCTGCGCAGACGGTTCAGGTACTCCGGCACGGCCTCGGGGTGCGCCTCCAGCGCATCCAACAGGCTGTCCGTCATATACGCGCCGTGCTTGCGGATGGAGGGAATGACCTCATGGGTAATCCAGCGCTTGAAGGCTCTCGCTTCCGGCTTGCGGGAGCCGAGAATAAGCGAGTACAATCCAGATTCAGAGATGATAGACATTCGCTGCCTGCCGCCGGGGGTGCTCACTGAATGAGCACCCTTTTCGTCGTCGTCGAGCCTGCTTAAAGCCCGGTTTGTTTTTTCAATCTCCAGTGCTTTACACACGTCGGCTGCTACAAACCACGGGTCGCCATCGATCAGGATGCTTCGTACAGCTCCGAACTCCGGGTTTTCAAAGATCATCAGATTGTTATTCATATTCGCACATCCTTTCTCGTCTCTATTCTGACTGCACCTGCTCCGAGAGCTTGGTCGTGATGATTTTGTACAGCTCCGTATCCTTGGGGAAGCGGTCTACGAAGGGCAGGATCACGCTGCCGTAGAACAAAAGCCCCTCGCCCTCGGCGGATTGGGTCACATACGAGAGCTGATGGGGCGAGATGTTGAGCTGCTTCGCCAGAATCTGCCGGTCGCCGGAAGCCTGGTTGAGCATATACACATAATCGGAGTTTTCAAAGATGTTCTCCACCTCACGGCTGGAGAGCAGGTCTTTGACGTTCTGGGTGATGCCCGTGGGAACGCCGCCCCACTTGCGGAATCGCTTCCATATCTCCACCGTATACGCGGCGGTCTGTTCCTCCTTCAAAAGAAGGTGCATTTCGTCGATATAGTAGCGGGTGGACTTGCGCTGCTCCCGGTTGATCGTGACGCGGTTCCACACCGCATCCTGCACCACCAGCATCCCGATCTTCTTTAACTGCTTGCCCAGCTCCTTGATATCGAAGCTGACCACACGGTTTTCGATATTCACGTTGCTGCGGTGGTTGAACACGTTGAGGGAGCCGGTGACGTAGATTTCCAGCGCCGTGGCGATATACTGCGCTTCCTTTTCATCCTGCCTGCGAAGCTCGTTGTACAAGTCCTCTAAAATAGGCATCTTTTCCGGGCGGGGGTCGCTCAGGTATTCCCGGTAAACAGAGCGCACACAGCGGTCGATGATGGTCTTTTCCACCGGCATGAGGCCGTCCTTGCCGCCCACGATCAGCTCGCACAGGGACAGGATGAAGTCGGATTTCAGGCTCAGCGGGTTTTCATCGTCGCTGTAATTCAGGTTCAAATCCATGGGGTTCAGGTAGTCGGTGGAGGTGGGCGAGATTTTTACCACCTGCCCGTGCAGGTGCTCCACCAGCGGGCCGTACTCTGCCTCCGGGTCGCAGATGATGATATCGTCATTGGTGACGAGGAACACGTTGGCGATCTCACGCTTGGCGGAGAAGGACTTGCCGCTTCCGGGCGTGCCCAAGATCAGCCCGTTGGGGTTTTTCAGCAGCTTTCTGTCTACCATGATGAGGTTGTTGGAAAGGGCGTTCAGCCCGCAGTACAGGGCTTCCTTGCCGTCCTGAAACAGCTCCTGGGTGGTAAACGGCACAAAAATCGCCACGCTGGAGGTGGTCAGCCCCCGCTGGATCTCGATCTGGTTCAGCCCCAAGGGGAGGCTGCTCATGAAGCCCTCCTCCTGCTGAAAGTCCAGCCGCGTGAGCTGGCAGTTGTACTTCTGGGCGATGGAGCCCGCCTGAAAGACGTTGTTGCCGAGACGCTGCCTGTTGTCCGCCACGTTCACCACAAGGAAGGTCAAAAGGAACATACGCTCGTTGCGGCTTTGCAGCTCCTGCAAGAGCTTTTTCGCCTCCGTGCCGTAGGTGGCAAGGTCGGAGGGGATAATATCCATATCGTAGCCGGAGCGCACCGCTTTTTTCTGCTCCTCAATGGTCATTTTCTGCAAGTCGGTGATCTTGCGCTTAATGGTCTTGATTGCCTTTACCTGATCCACGGACTGGACGTGCATACTGACGATGAGGGAGCTTTCCATATCCAGAAAATCCGCCAGCATCCGGTCGTTGAGCTCGGGGGCTAAAATCTGCAAGAAGGATACGCAGCCGGTCTTGCTGCCCACGCCGAAGCTGCTGCCGGTCTTGAACTCAAAGGCGCTGGGCGCGATGAAGTCCTTCACCGACAGCCCGGAGGGAGCCAGCCAGTCCCACGAAAAGCGGAAGGGCTGCGGCTCGTCCATGTGGAGCATCCCGTGCAGGAGCTTCAGCCGCTCCATGCCGTTCAGGGCTTCCGCCTGCACGCCCAGACGGCGGAAGTTGTTGAGGATATCCGTCTCGATGCGCTCCAATCGGGGCTTTGCGGCTTTCAGGCTGTCCGCCTCCACGCCGAAGGTCAGGTACTTGGTCTTAATAAGCCCGTTGTTGCCCCGTGCAAGCTGGCTTTGCAGCATCCCGGTGTACTCGGTACGGAGCTTGTCGAAGCAGTCGCCCTGCAAGGGGATGGCGATGCGCCGGGCGTAGGTGTCCCGCGTGGCGGAGAGGTTGATGAAGGAGAGCTGGAAGCGGATGGAGGAATCAAAATAGTTGAGGAAATCGCACCAGCCGTCGAAAATGGCGGTCTTGTCCTCGTTCTGGTTGAGCTGGTAGTTGATATCCTGAAACTGCACGGTTTTCGTGTAGTAATTGTCCGTCACGCGGCACACGCCGTCGGGATACATCCGCTGAAAGGGGATGCTGTCCTGGGCGGACTTCTTTCGCTTATCCTGACGCTTTGCTCTTGCAATCGCCGCGTCGATCTGCTTTCGCTCGGCTCGTGTGAGCTTTCTTGCGGGGTTTTTGTTTGTGGACAATCGCGTAGACCTCCTTATCCAAAATATCCTGCCGGTTCAGCAGGTCGTAGAAATTGTTCGTCCTGTACGGGCGCTGTTTGGGGCGCAGGAAGCACACCTGCACGATGTTGCGGATGAGCTTCTCCGGCGGCTGACCGTTCTTTTCGTACATGGCCAGCAGGAAGAAGGGCAGCATGACCAGCATCATGCAAAGGGCCGCCGCGCTGCTGCCGATATGCCCCTTGAGCAGAAAGAAAAGCGGTACGCCGATGAGCGCGCCGCCGCCGAAGCACAGAATCTGCCGTTTTGTTAAATTGAACATGACCTTGGTTTTCACCGCGTTCAAGTCCTTGGGTACGGGAACGTATGCCAAATTTCATCACCTCCGTCAGTGAGCGTGGAACAGGCTCCTGGCAAGGGAGCTCGTCTTAAACAGCGTGAAGCACAGCAGCACCGTGTACCCCATGCACGTCCATATGGCCGCCGAGACGCTGCTCTCCACCACGATGTTCTGGATCAGCACCGCGTAGATCGCCACGCAGACGATGATGAGGAAGCCCTGAAACCCCAGCGCCAGCAGGCTTCTGAGGTAATTCTGGCCCATCTGCCCCCATTCCCGGTTGGCCATGGTCGCCATGGGGATGGGCGCGATGGAGGTCACGCAGTAGATTTCGATCATTCTGCCGTAGCAGATGATGAAAATGCAGATGGTCAGCGCCCACATGGAAAGATGCACGACCACGGACTCCAGCCACAGCCCCAGCAGCGACCAGACCTCCATTTCCGCAAGCGCTGCTTCAAATCCCGCGATATGCTCGTTGAACGTCAGGGACGTGTCCGATATGATGATGCCCGACGCGCTGTTTACGACGCTCTGAGCCGCTTCGAACACGCCCATGACGATGTTCCATGTGTTGGTGACGATGAGCACGGCGCAGGCGGTCTTGAATATCCATTTGAAGAACATCCATGTGTCCACGTCGTGCATATTGTTCTTTTCCGTAATGAGCTGAATCAGCTCCAGCGTCATGACAAATGCCAGGATCACGCCCGCGATGGGCAAAATCACATTGTCCGACAGCGTTCGGATCATGCCGTAGACGCCGCTGTTCCAGCCCTGGGGCGTAGCGCCCACCTGTCCGGCGATGCCCGCCACGCGGCTGTTCACGTTGTCAAACAGTCCGTTCACGTTGTCCATGATGCCGCTGACCAGCAACTCCTTCAGCCATTCGGTGAATTTCTGCCATATCAAATCCAATGGGCTTTACCCTCCTTTCCCGCAGCGCCCGCCCCGAGGGGCGGACGCCGCGAAGGATTCTTGCGGGCGATTAACCGAACAGGCCGGAGAGCAGGGGAACGAGAATGACGCCGATGAGCGCCACGCCGCCGCCCGCCATGAGCTGTTTCATGCCCTGACTTTTAGCGCCGGGGTTGTCGTTTCCGTAGCCTTCCAGCAGGTTAATGGCTCCCCAAATGCCGAGACCGGCACCGAGGGCGATGACGAGGGTCTGGAGAACACCGACAGCAGAGTTGAAAAATTCCATATTTGTGTTGCCGGAATCATTGGGTGTTGGTTGCGTTGAAATCTCGCGGATACAGCAGGAGCCGGAGCGAAAACTGCGATGCAGCCCCGATTCCGGCTTCTCCTTTCAAATTTTCGTTCGTGGATTCGTTCCGACCCTGCAAGCGAGGAAGCGTCTTTTCTCATCCGTATCTATATGAAAAGCCGCCGCATGAGGGCGGCGGGCTTGTGCGCTCAGACGCGGCCCGCGTCGAACACCTCGTAGACCTCATCCGCTTTCGGCACCAGCCTTGTGGAGAGGTATTTCTCGATATCGAAGGCGTTCCTTGGGTTTGCGTCCGACAGATACTTATAATTGGGATGCTTGGTGATATCGTACTTATCCGAGAGGAAGGGGCGCACGCCCCGAAGCTGCAAGATGCACTTGCCGCCGTCCAGCACCGCCAGCTCATCTATCGTGGCAAGGTCTTTGCCCAGCTTCTGATAGTTCAGGCTGTGGGAAACCTCCCGTCCACGGCTCTCGCCGGTATTGAAGGTGTCGATGGTCTCTTTCCCCAGCGCCTGATTCAGCTCCTTCAGCGTACCGGGCTCCTTGCCGCCCAGGAAGATGGAGCTGTCGCAGTTGCCGATGATGGTGTCGGCGTTGTCCTTGTACAAAGCCTTTAGCTGACTTTGGGCTTGCAGCACCAGACAGGCGGAGATCTCGCGGCTGCGGATGGTAGCCATGAGCTTTTCCAGATTCGGTATCTGCCCGATGTTGGCGCACTCGTCGATGAGGCAGCGCACATGGACGGGGAGCCTGCCGCCGTACACGTCGTCGGCCTTTTCGCACAGCAGGTTGAATAACTGGCTGTAAATCATGGAAATGAGGAAGTTGAAGGTGCTGTCGGTGTCGCTCATGATGAGAAACAGCGCCGTTTTCCGGTCGCCCAGGGTGTCCAGCTCCAGCTCGTCGTACATGGTGATCTCCCGCAGCTCCTGAATATCGAAGGGCGCAAGGCGCGCGCCGCAGGAAATATTGATCGACTTGGCTGTTTTGCCCGCCGCTAATTTGTATTTTTTATATTGCCGCACGGCGAAGTGATTCGGCTCCCGGCTTGCCAGCTCCTTAAAGGCCAGATCCACGTTGTTCTCAAAGGTCTCATCGTCCTCGCGTACCTCCATGGCGTTGATGAACTCGATGAGCGTGGCGAAGTTCTGTTCCTCCTCGGGGGCTTCGTAGTGGATATAGCCGATGAGCGCCGTGTAGAGCAGCGTCTCGGCCTTCTGCCAGAAGTCGTCCCCGGATTTCCCGTCCCCCTTGGTGTTGGCGATGAGGGTCGTGACCAGCTTCAAAATATCCTTCTCGCTGTGGATATACGCAAAGGGGTTGTAATGGTGGGACTTCTTGAAGTTGATGGAATTGAATATCTTCACCTTGTAGCCATTACGGAGCATGAGCTTTCCGCACTCCACGGCGATGCTGCCCTTCGGGTCGGTGACAACGTATGAACTGTGTAATTGCATGAGATTTGGCTTAATGAAAAACCTCGTCTTGCCGCTGCCTGAACCGCCCACCACCAGCACATTTTTGTTCCGCGCCGTCTTGGGGTCTTTGGGACGGTTGGACATCATGAGCCGCTCGGTTTGGGTGAGAATGACGTTGTTCTCAAACTTCGGATCGACGTAAGGGGCGATATCCTCGGGCTTGCCCCA
>UMLT01057704.1_pt1 | contig 42669 bp, 45 predicted proteins | sample 1966641 | NCBI WGS metagenome assembly UMLT01 (sample SAMEA4836208, study PRJEB28245) | human gut metagenome | biome: gut microbiome; material: fecal sample | place: Denmark | collected 2008 | reverse complement strand
AAGAGCATACGCTTTCTGAAAAGGAGGAAGCACTGCTTGCAAAGGCATCACAGATGTCAACTGTGCCTAATGAGGTATTTTCTAAGTTTAACAATGCTGATGTTAAGTTTGGCAAGGTGAAAAGAGAGAATGGACAGGAAGATGAGCTGACTAACGGCAATTTTGCCACATTTATGGAAAGTCATGACAGAGCTGTAAGAAAGGCGGCATTTGAGGCGTTGTATAAGCAGTATGGGGCGTATATCAACACAATTGCGGCAGCGTTTTATGGCAATGTCAAGCAGGCAATGTTCTATGCAGACGCAAGGGGTTACAAGTCAACACTGAACATGTATCTTGATGGTTCATTTATTCCGGAAAATGTATATAAGAATCTTATTAAGACTGTCAATGACAATCTTGACAAAATGTACTGCTATGTTGATATAAGAAAGAAGGCACTTGGTGTTGACGAGCTGCATTTTTATGATATATATGCACCGATGGTAGAGGATATTGACTGGAAGATAAGCTATGATGAGGCTAAGGACATTGTTGTGAAGGCACTTGCACCAATGGGTGAGGAGTATGTTTCACACATTAAAGAAGGCTTCAATAATGGCTGGGTAGATGTGTATGAGAATACCGGAAAGCGTTCGGGAGCATTTTCATGGGGCGCTTATGGCACACACCCGTATGTATTTCTTAATTACTCAGATACACTCAATGATGTTTTTACGGTTATTCATGAGATGGGGCATGCAATGCACACTTATTATTCCAATGCAAACCAGCCTTATATCTATGCTGGATATAAGATATTCGTTGCGGAAGTTGCGTCAACCTGTAATGAAGCACTTCTTATGCAGTATATGTTAAAGAATACTGATGATGAGAAGAAGAAAAGATATCTGCTCAATCATTTCTTTGAGCAGTTTAAGGGAACTCTTTACAGACAGACTATGTTTGCGGAGTTCGAGATGGAGGCACATGCAAAGGCAGAACAGGGTGAGGTTTTATCAGCAGAGAGCCTTTGTGACATGTACAAGATGCTGAATGAGAAGTATTTCGGCCCAGATATGGTTATTGATGATGAGATAGCACTTGAGTGGGCAAGGATACCGCATTTTTACACACCATTCTATGTATACCAGTATGCAACAGGCTATTCTGCTGCAATTGCAATATCAACTAAGATACTTGCAGGTGATGAGCAGGTTATAGCAGGTTACAGAAAGTTCTTGTCAGGCGGCTCTTCAATGCACCCTATTGAGCTTCTTAAGCTGTGCGGAATAGATATGACAAGACCGGATGTTGTGCAGGAAGCACTGGATGTGTTTGGGGAATTACTAAAACAGTGGTAATGCTTAATGTGTTGTGAATATAAAGATGATTCTGGGAGATAATTCGTCTTCCAGAATTTTTTTATGGGATAAATGTAACTATTGCCGAAATAATCCGTCTCTAATTATGAAAGGGTTAACACTTTTAAAAAACATGGAGTATTTACAGTAATGGATGATAAACAGATAATCAATTTATTTTTTCGAAGAGATGAAGATGCAATTAAGGTGGTTGATGAAAAATATGGTTCTAAGTTAAATGCACTGGCAGCCAATATACTGCAATCAAGAGAGGATGGGCTGGAATGTGTCAATGACACGTATATGAAAGCATGGAATAGCATACCGCCTGCAAGACCAGAGTATTTATTCGCATTTCTGGCGGCATCTGCAAGAAATATAGCAATTGATATGATAAGAAAAAACAATGCGGGAAAGAGACAGGCCAAAGTTGTTGAATTGACAAAAGAACTGGAAGAATGCATAGGTGATGGCGGATTGCAGACACATCTGGACAAGGAAGATATTGGAGAGATGTTATCGCATTTTCTTGAAACAGTTGATAAAAATAAAAGAATTATATTTCTCAGGCGGTACTGGTACTCGGATTCAATTAAAGATATTTCAGAAAGGATGCAGATGAGCGAATCAGCAGTGAAAGTTACTCTTCACAGAACGAGAAAAGAATTAAGAAGATATATGGAAAGCGAGGGTTTATATCTATGAAAAAATCAGAGGCAATGGATTTATATGAAGGGCTTAATGGAATTAGTCCGAAAATGATTGATGAAGCGGAAAAATACAAGAAAACTGCTAGCGCGGATATCAGGCATAAAAAGAGCAATAATGTAAAGAAGATAATGGCAGCAGGTCTTGTGGCAGCAGCGGCTGTTGCTGCTGTATTGGGAGTCAGAGAATTGAAGCCTTCTGTGACAGAAAGCGGGAACCAGAGCAGTAATCAGCTGGCATCAGAGCAGACAGAATATAAAATTGCTCATGTAATGAATGTGTATGCGGCTGGGCTTGATGATACATCAGAATGTATTTTTTCTAATGGAGAGAAAACTTCCGATATATCCGGAGTTGTGGCTGGAATTTCAAGCCAGGTTGGAGATTCATCTGTGATGGGGCAGGTTATGGCTGGTATAAATGTGACAGGCAAAGATATCTTAAAGATTAATTATTCTATAATGGGAAATGATTCGGATGTGACATATAATCTGGCAAGGATGAAAGAGGTTGACAAGGACAGCTCTGAATATCAGACATCTTCTGAAAAATTCAGAAAAAAGACGGAGAACGGCTATGCTTATTACATTATTGAAGATATCGGGGAAGAGTATGAGGAGAACGGCAACAGTCATAGCGAGGGCATACAGATTGTAAAGTTCTCAAAGCATTTAGAAAAAGAATCTTTGTATCAGGACCGTCAGGTATACAATGAGATGGTTAAAAATATGTATGAAGGGATTACATTAAGTGTAACTGTGACATATGGAGACGGAACAACAGAGATTGTTGATGTGGGATTCAAGGAAGTCGGTGGTGGCGACAATTCAGGAAAAGTATCAGATAAAGTGGCTGTTTATGTGAAGTGATAAGTGACAGCGTATTATTAGCAGATCTTAAACGAAGAGAAAGACATGGTGCCAGGTGGAGCCATGTCTTTTTGCATAAATAAAGGAAGCCAGATAAATACTGACTTCCTTACAAAATAAAAGAGCGCGAGACGGGGATCGAACCCGTTCCCGCGTCTCTTTCTTGTTTTTGGAGTGGTAAATGGATAAAGATAGTAGAACTCGTAAATGGCAGATTACGATTAATAATCCTGCTGATAAAGGCTTTTCGCATGATAAGATTGTAGAGATTCTGTCAGGTATGAAAAGCCTTATATATTATTGTGTGTCTGATGAGATTGGTGAAGCTGGTACTTATCATACACATATATTTTTGGCGGCTGCTAATGCTGTCAGGTTTTCAACTATTAAGAAAAACTTTGAGGGTGGACACTTTGAAATGTGTCAGGGTTCTGCTGCTCAAAATCGTGATTATGTTTTTAAAGAGGGTAAATGGCGCAATTCTGAAAAGGGTACGACTAACTTATCTGATACTCATATTGAATGGGGTGAGCTTCCTGTTGAGCGTCAGGGGAAGCGTAATGATCTTGATGATTTGTATGACATGATTCAAAGTGGGTTTGATGTTCCTACGATTTTGGATATCAACCCCCAGTATATTCTTCAGGTTGACAAGTTGGAGCGTGCCAGGAGCATGTTCTTACATTCAAAATATAAGGATGATAAGCGAGATGTATCTGTAACTTATATCTATGGTCGTACTGGTACAGGTAAGACACGCTCTGTTATGGACGCTTATGGTTATAGTAATGTTTATCGTGTGACGGATTACGCTCATCCGTTTGATTCTTATGATTGTGAAGATGTGATAATATTTGAGGAGTTTCGTTCTTCTCTTCCTCTTGGGTGTATGCTTAATTATCTTGACATATACCCTATTAAGTTGCCTGCTCGATATGCTAATAAGCAGGCTTGCTTTACTAAGATTTTTATTATATCTAACTGGGAACTTGAAAGACAGTATCAGGAGCTGCAGCTTACGGATAAGGAGAGTTATAATGCTTTTTTGCGTCGTATTGATTATGTAGATATCTTTTTTCCGCTTAACCAGTACCGTTTTAGCCGTGAGCAGTACTTCTCAGGTTTTGTTCCTGCCGTGTACACCCCTTTTGATGAGTTGGAAAATATAATTCATCACTAATCATGTATATATATATGGGTTGCCGTTTGCGCCGTAGCTGTGGTAATGTGGTAAACTCTGCGTTTAGAATATTGTTAATAAGTGGTTTGTCAGGTTGTTGATAACTCGCAAGAGTTATCAATAAGCTGTGAACAACTTATTAATGATATTCTGCTGAGTTTTCCATATTTCCACGGCTTTTTTACTGTCCGGAGAGAATGTGTACACGGCAGGAATAAAACCTGAGAAGAGCAGCTTATGTTAAACGGGCAGAAAAAGAAAAAAGAAGCAAAAAAGCAGAAGTTGGGGTATAGTATTACCCCAACTTCTGTGACAATTTCGTTAGCCCGCTCTATTACTGGCTTGAAGCCTGTCACACAACTTCTGTGACATCTGTGACAAGTGCCATTTTGTGACAATTAGTGATATCTTTCCTGTATTTGTCTTATATGATTTATTTTGGTTGTTTCGTCTGCATTTGTGTATTGCCATAGAATGTTTGATATTTTTAATACATCAACACGCTCTGGCATATTAAAGGTGAAATTGCTTATTGTTTGTATCAGGTCACTTTGTGTTGTGACAATTGTTTTTGTGTTATATAAATTTATGTTTCTAAGATTGTCTTTGTTAAATACAACTACAGAATACACAGGAAAAGAATCTGTGTTTATGTTGTGAGACTTTAGTTCGTTTATAATTATTCTTGTGTGTGTTTCGTTTTGCATGATTGGATTATAAAATTTGTATTTTCTTCCGTTCTTAAATGTCTGTGTCCAGTATCTTTGGTCTTGACTTCCGAATATCCAGCCTGAATAATTTTTGTTCTCGATTACAAATATTCCTGTAGGGTGTATATATACAATGTCTATTTCGTTTGATTTGTTGTTTGTTGTTATATATAGATTTCTTACGATAATGGCTCTTGAATCGTAAAATGCAAGCGTGTCTGTTGTTCTGTCCTCGCCTGCTTGTCCTTTTGGTTTCCATGGTTGTTGTTTTGCTATTAAGTAGATTATTAGTGCAATAAATGCTATTGGTTGAATAATGAGTAGGTATAAAAATATTAATATTATCATTTTATCCATTTTTATTTACCCAGTTTTTGATACTGATAATTTTGTTACTTTTATTTTCCCATTATTCTTTTCTTGTGTTTCAATGTAATCCTTAATTATGCATTCTGCTAGGTTAGCACGACTTCTATTTTGCTTTTTTGCAAGTATATCTAATTTATCAATTATTTCTTGTTCTGTTCTTATTACAATTTTGGGTTTATCTGATGGCATAAATTTTCCCCTCCTTCTTGACAAGGTGTATACACTTATGATACTCTTTATGCAAGCAAGGTGTATACACCTTGTGGACACTGTGAACACCGACCTGATATTTGCATTTCACCACTCATCAAAATATCATGTCGGCGCTTACATGTCAAATATGTGTAAAGGTGGTAAATGAATATGAAAGTTAAAGAGTTGTTAAAAGTTATGTTTGATGACCAGTGTGTCACTTTGGTTCGTAACGGTTTAAGTGCTGCCATTTTGTTTTATGGTTCTGTTTGCGATATGCCGGAGAAATTTAAGAAGTTTGTTGTTACCTCTTGTTATCCTATTAGTTCAAATACTCTTTTTGTTGGTGTTGATGAGGTGTGATATGAATTTGATTGAATTATTTTTAGCTGTGGTAAGTTTGTTTCTTTCTTCATTGCTTACTCTTCTTGTTGTTGCGCTTTACAAGTCTGATATGCCTGATATAGAGGAGGATGATGATGATAAGACTTTGTGATGTTACTCGTTTAATGACTTGTCATGATGAAGTTGAACTGATTTTCATGGGTAATCTTGATTATGACGCAGCTATTTTCTCAGTACATTGCATACCAGAAGAATATGACTTGTTATTTGTTCATATGATGACGGTTATTTGTGATATTGCTAAGGAACTTCCTGAGCCGTATTTGAGAATTTATCTTTCTGCTGTTTAGATACTTAGGGCTTGATTGGTGTAGAGATGGTTCGATTCCATCTCCAAGCATTGCTCTCAGGAGCATAAATATTTTTAGGAGGTCATTTTTAGAATGGATAAGTTGATTGGTTACAGAAGATTTACTGGAAAGAATGGGAAGAGTTACTGTGTTGCAAATGTTACCTCTGATTTTTCTCCTCGTGATGTTGAGAACGGAGCGGCAGGGCTTGCAGTGAAAGAGGTGTTTCTCCCGGATAACCTGCTTGATTACCTTAAGCCTGCTGATGTTGATAAAGAGTGTCATTTAGAGTATGAAATCACTGGAAGTCGTGCTTTCCTTGTTGGTTTCTCTGTCGTAGGTCACAAATAATGGAAATTGAGACAGTCGCAGAAACTGTTGAAAGTTCCGGGGATGTTCTAACAACCCTGACTGATATTAAACAGCTCCTGACATTCCTTGTTGTGGTTGTTGTTCTTGCTATTGCATTTTTTCTTTTCAAACAGGGTTGTAAATTTATAGGTCAGTTCTTTTCGTAAATGTCGAAACGCTCCGCCAGGAGCGTCAGTAAGTGGATAAGCTCCTTGCTCTGATGAGACAGCTCCCTGCCTTTGAGGTTGTGCTTAATAAATTCGGAAGGAGGTAAATGCCTATGTTAACAGATGTTGTTACTGCTCAGATGGTGTCAGGTGTTCTTAATGAAATTGTCGGCTTACTCCCAGTAATGATTCCGGCTGCTATTAGTTACATCGCTCTTCGTAAGGGTCTCGGCTTCGTGTTCTCTACACTCAAGAAAGCCTAAGTATTTTCTATTTAATTCATTTACCGCACTATGTGCCGGGTCTGATATAAGTTTACTGCATTTTCTTATATCTGCCCGGCATTTGTGCAGATTGGAGGTTTTAATGTCATTTTTTAGTGAGAAAGTTTTGAAGCGTCCCCCTGCGGAAGAGATTAAGGGGTACTCGCTTCGTGAGATTGAGATTGCAAGAAAAAACTACAATTACGGTCATAATGTGTGTTTTTATACGGTAATGGTGTGCTTTATTATTTGGGCTATTCTTTGCTCTGTTTTTAGTCCTAGTGTTGCTCATGCTTCGGAGTTGGTCGGAGGTGATGAGCCGATTGTAACTCCTTATGATAATTATCTTGTTCTTGAACAGAAAGATGGTAATTTAATTTTTGTTTGCGTTAATTATACTGTTGTAGGTTCTACTATTAAATTTGATTTTTGTAAAAATTATAATGCTTCTGCTTCTGATTCTATTGTCTCTGATTTAGAATCTGGTTCTATAAGCAAATATACGGATTCTATTTCTTATAATACTCTTGTGAATGGCTATAATATTTTGTTTTCTTCTTCTGATTTTTATTGTGGTGATGTTTCTTTTCTGCGCACCCCCTGCTTAGTTCACAGGGTGTCAACGGTGGGGGGTCTAGCAGCTCCGGAGATAGCAAAGGCGATAGTGGTTCAAATTCTTGGCTTGGTTCCGTTGGTTCTTGGTTTAGTAGTCTCGGCGATAGGCTTACGGAAAGCTTTAGCAATGGTCTTTCAAAGGTTGCGGAGGGCTTAAACGGTTTAAAAAACAATATTGTATCATCTTTTAAGGATTTGTCTAACTGGTTGACTAATCTCGGTGATAAAATCGGCGGTTTCTTTTCTGATCTGGGTGATAAGCTCGGAAACTGGTTTGATAAACTGGGCGAGAAGTTAAAGGAAATTGGAGAGTTTATTATTGACATACCGGGGAATATTATTGACCTGTTGGAGAAGCTGCTCAAGAAGTTGTTTGTTCCTGACGAGGGTTTCTTTGATTCCCAGGTGCAAGAAGTAAGAAACAAGTTTTCATTTGCTGATTCTTTATGTGGTACAGCGGAGAATGTTCTCGGTGCTATGTCAGGAGAATCTGCTGTTTCACTTGCTTCTGATTCTGATATCGCTGTTTATTCTGATGAACCTGACATTGAAGTATATTCCGGTGGTGGTCATGGCTTTGACGATTCTTCGAGTGGCAGCGGCGGCGGTTCTAGTTTTGGAAGTTCTCCTCAATTTACTTTTGATTTTTCTGCTGCTAAAACTCATTGGAATTATGGCGGTTCTGTTGTTCGTGTGAATCTTGACTGGTTAGAACCTTATCGTGAGACAATACAGGCGCTTATCCGTGCGTTTGTGTGGGTTGTGTTTATTATTAATACTTATAAGGATTTACCAAACATTATTAACGGATTTAATTCGTCTGCTATTTCTACCGCTAATGCAGCTCCAGGGGGTGATTCAAAGTGATAATTGCAGGTTTGTTGTATGTTCTTTTTTCACTTGTTAAGGGTATCTTAACACTTATTCCTGATTATGCCTGGAATGTTGATTCGGTTGCTCTTACTAACTTTTATGAGGCGATTAGAATGGTTTTCTATGTTGTCCCTAAGGATGTTGTTATTTCAATTATTGGTATAACGATTGTTCTTACTAATATTAAAATCGGTGTTGCTGTTATTAAAACAATATGGCAGATATTACCGTTTACTTAATGGGTGGTGTATATGATTAAAAGTTTTTTATTGGTGTTTTGGCAGATACTGAAATATCCAATTATTGTTATTTTATGCGTCCTTGGTTTCTTCCTGCTGATGTATTTGTTATTTATTGGCTATGGTCTTGTATTTCAGCATAGGAAGATAAAAAAGGGTACGCATAAGCCTATAAAGAAGCGTCCTGCTCTTCTTCGTCTTGTGTGGGATTTTCCTAAGCAGCTCGCAAATGATTTTTTCGATTTAGATCCTGATGACTTTCCTTATAAAGGCTGTGTCATATTCACAGGTCGTCAGGGTAACGGAAAAACTATCGCAATGGTTGAATATGGTTTGCGTATGAAGAAAGAGTATCCTCTTTCAAAGCTGATTACTAATCTTTGTGTTTCAGGAGAAGATGATATTCTTGACCACTGGAAGAAACTTGTTGCATATTCTAATGGCTCTAAGGGTGTTATCTGCCTTATTGATGAGACGCAAAACTGGTTTTCTTCTACTCAGTCGAGAAACTTTCCTCCTGAAATGCTTCAGGTTATTACCCAGAACAGAAAGAACAGGAGAATTATTCTTGGTACTGCACAGAACTTTTATTTGCTTGCTAAGGCTATCAGGTCTCAGTGTACGGAAGTTAGAGAGTGTCGGACATTCTTCGGTTGTATAACTCTTGTGCGCCGCAAAGAGCCGATTCTTGACGCAGAGGGTAATGTTACTGAATGGGATAAAAAAGGCTCTTATTTCTTTGTACATGACAGAGAGCTGCGAGATTCTTATGATACTTACAAAGTTATTGAAGCGTTGTCTCATAGTGGGTTTAAAGACGGCGCAGACGTTTTAAATCGTTCTGATTCTTGAGGTGTCTCCTGTTGTACAGGAGACACGCAAGAATCAGAACATTAAAAGGGTGGTGGCTTTATGACTAAAGATGAATGGCTGTCAATTGGATATAGTAACCATGTTATTGAAGATGTTCCCTCTGACGCTAGTGTCAGGTTCGCGGTTGTTTATGCTCAGTGGTTTGTTATGAAAATGCATAAGATAAAGAGACAGTCACTTGACCGGATAGAGGTTACTTACAATAAATATTATCTTGGTTCTGAACTCGAAGCCATGTTTGTTCATGCCATAGATAAAAAGGTTGTTGCTTCATTTTTGAATAACATAGTTGTTAATTATGCCGTTACTTATAAAGAGTTAGGGCGTATTTGGCAGATAGTGAATAATGTTCTTGTATATGCTCATGATATGGAGATAGGTTATTGTCCTTTGGTTGATTGGGGATTTGTCAAGCGTTCCTTGTTTGTAAATGATGTTGTTAAGCCTTTCAAATGTGAGTATATGATTAGTGATTCAGACCGTGCCGCTATTTTCCGCGGTGTTCTTGATGATAATATATATCCTTTGAAGCGTTCTGCGTGTATATTGCTGCTTATGAATTTTTCTCTTGGTCTTCGTATTGGTGAGTTGGCTTCTCTTAGATTCTCTGATTTTGACCTTGAATATAAGGTTGTCCGTATTTATAAAAACGAGGTGAAGTATTTTCCCCGTGATGATAAAGGTGTCCGTTCAGGTCCTCTTGTTTATGAGGTTGTTGATAGTGTCAAAACTGACAGCTCTTTTCGTGTGCTGCCATTAACAGAGGAGTGTATATATCTTTATAACCTGATAGTGGAATATCATAAAACGATGGGATATGACAGCAAATACCTTTGTTATGACGGAACTGATGTTATTATGACTCGGTCTTTGGAGAGAACTTTATCCCGGTTATGTGTCTTATTAGGTATTAGTCATATTAATTCTCACCGTATCAGGAAGACTTATGCGTCACTCCTGCATAATAACGGTGTGCCTACTCGTGTTATAACCGACTTGTGCGGTCATAAGGATATGGAGACAACGGAGAAATGTTACATATTGACTTATGAGGGCGGTTATTCCGCTTATATGGAGCGTATTAATTACGCACTTAATAATTATATTGATAGAGGTGTAAAATGAAGACTTTAGCTTTCGGATTCCTTGCTGTGTTTATGTTGCTTGCTACAGTGTGGCAGCTTATCCAGTTTAAGGATTATATTCGATATCGCTTAGACAGATTTGTTTCTAAGCATAAAGAAAGCGCCCTGAATAATCAGGACGCTAATTAATTCCGAAAGAGCGCGAGACGGGGATCGAACCCGCGACCCCCTCCTTGGCAAGGAGGTGCTCCACCACTGAGCCACTCGCGCAAACACAATCTTCTCACAAGAAAACTCTCTTGCGAACACAAACAAGATAATACACATAAAATATTAATCTGTCAAGTGCAAATTTAAAAAAGTTGAATCTTTTATGTTAATATTATAATATAAGAGCATGATAATATATGTTAAATAAAGATATAATAGGCAGAAATCTAGACATAAGGAGAATACGTGATGCTCAATATAGAATATGGCTCATATCAGAAATTATATGATAAATATGGAGAAGATTTTATATATGATCCTGATATGTATTTTAATAATACATATGATGAAAAATGGATTATATCAGATATAGCAAGAAAAATAATAAAAGATATAGATAAATCAGAAGTGCTTGGAGAGAATTGTATAGAAAGTCCAATACTTGGACAGATAAGTCCAAAAGATTTATCAGGTGGAGCAAAAACATTGATGTTAATTTATAATAATCCGAATTTGGTTATTAATGCTTCAGCTTGTGGAGATAATTGTGTAAAGTGGCTTTTACAGATGGCTGAAGAAAAAGATATATTTATAAGATTACTTCATAATATGAACTTTGGAACAGCATTTACAATAAAAGTTATGAATACAAATCAGGTTGTACATACTATGCCTGAATTGATACAGATAAACAGTGATATATTAAGAGGGTAAAGATGATTGGAAAATATGAGTTAGAGATTACTACACGAAGGGTTGATTATAAGCTTACACTTGAAAGAAATATAACAATATTAAGAGGAAATAGCGCAACTGGTAAATCAACATTATACAGAGCGGTAAAACAGTATGAAGATGATGGCAGAGCCAGTGGCATTAGAATTACATGTGATAAACAATGTGTAGTTCTTGAAGGGAAGAACTGGGAGAATGATTTAAGAGAAATCAATCAAAGTATAGTATTTGTGGATGAAGGGGCAAAATTCATCAATACAGAAGAATTTGCATCGGCTATAAAGAATTCTGATAATTATTATGTGTTGATAACAAGACAGGATTTATGTAATTTACCATATAGTATACATGAGATATATGAATTGAATACGGACAAAATAGGAAATAGGATGTTTTGCAAGCAGCAACGCATATATAAAAGTGATAACATTTCAGAAAATGTTATGGTATCAAATATTATAACAGAGGATTCAAAAACGGGATATGAGTTTTATAATGAATATGCTATATCACACAATATGATATGCGAGCATGCAGATGGTAAAACAAATGTATCTAAGAGAATTATAAATAAATCAAATTCAGATGTAACATTAATTGTGGTGGATGGAGCAGCGTATGGTTCAGAGATGAATAATACAATGATATTGATTAATAGTATTCCAGGGTACATATTATTTACACCAGAATCATTTGAATGGTTACTATTGAATTCAAACATTTTAAATAAGCCATATATACTGGATATACTAAAAGAACCATATAATTATATTGAAAGCAGTGAGTTTTTTAGCTGGGAAAACTATTTTACAGAGTTGCTGAATAAAGCTACAAGAGAAAGCGAAGTTGTTCCATACAGCAAGGGCAATAATAAATCCATAAGGATGTTCACAACAGAGAAGAATATGAAAAAAATTATTGAATCAAGTGATTTAAGATATTTGTTAAAGACATGATAAAAAGAGGAAGTCAGTATCTACTGGCTTCCTCTTTAAAATAAAAATAAAAGAGCGCGAGACGGGGATCGAACCCGCGACCCCCTCCTTGGCAAGGAGGTGCTCCACCACTGAGCCACTCGCGCAAACACAACTAAGATGATAATAGAAAAATAACATTTTGTCAACACTTTTTTGAGGAAATTTACAGGAAATTTTCAGAAGTTTTCAGAAAGATTTTTAAAATTCGAATTTCTGAAAAATTAATATATGGGAAAGGACGTCAGGGATTTCTATTTTTTTGATAATATGGTATACTTTGCATGCTGAGTAGCAGAATTAGAAAGAATGGAGATTATTATGAATCCAGCATCAATTATGAAGCTTATGAGTGCCAAGAACAAGTTTCAGAAGAATCATCCGAAGTTCGTGGCATTTCTTAACAGATGTTTTGCAGGAGGTCTTAAGGAAGGAACTATAATTGAGATTACAGTTACTAATCCTGGAGAGGCACCTATAACATCTAATATAAAGGTACAGCAGTCTGACTTAGAGCTGCTTGAAGAATTAAAAGAAATGGGTAGATAGTTTGCTTCGCAAAATAATTGCGAAATAACAAGGAGGATTGGAATGTTTGGGAATGACAAGTCCAGAAAGAACGGACTTAATATTATAGTTGTAGGAGGCGGTAAGGTTGGTGCCACTCTTGTGGAGAGACTCAGCAGGGAGAACCATGATGTTACTCTTATTGATAAGAACAGGGTTAAGCTTGATGCAATAACAAGTGCATATGATGTTATGGGAGTTGAGGGCAATGGTGCAAGCTTTGCTGTTCAGAAAGAAGCCGGTATTGACTCAGCTGACCTTCTTATATCGGTAACTGATTCTGATGAGCTGAATCTTTTATGCTGTACACTTGCAAAGAGGGCTGGCAGATGTGAGGCAATTGCAAGAGTAAGAACACCTGAATATAGTCAGGAGGCTGCCTTTTTAAGAGACAGATTAGGCCTGGCAATGATTATTAATCCGGAATTTGAGGCTGCAAGTGAGATAGCACGTGTGCTTTACATGCCGACAGCACTTGAGATTGGAACATTCGCACATGGACAGGCAGAGATGATTAAGATAAAAGTCCCTGAGGGTAACCAGATGTGTGGCCATACTCTGGCGGAGATATCCAAGGCTTCATCATCTAAGGTTCTTATATGCGCAGTTGAGAGGGATGGAGAGGTGTTCATTCCATCAGGACATTTTATTATAAGGGCAGATGATAAGTTATCTTTCATTGCATCAAGAAAGAATGCAAGGACATTTCTTGCAAGTGTAGGTTTTCAGACACATCAGGTCAAGAGTACCATGATTGTCGGAGGTGGAAGAGTTGCATATTATCTTGCAAAACAGCTTCTTAACATGGGAATTGATGTAAAGATTATTGAGAATGACAAGGAACGCGCGTTAAAGTTAAGCGAGGAGCTGCCGGGAGCTGTTATTATCAATGGTGATGGTACTGACGAGAGCCTTTTAAGAGAAGAGGGGATTGAGTACGTGGAGAGCTTTGTCCCTCTTACAGGGATTGATGAAGAGAATGTAATGCTTACTCTGTATGCAAGAAAAGTATCTGAAGCCAAATGTATTACGAAAATAACAAGAATGGGATTCAGCAGTGTTATTAACAGTCTTGATCTTGGCAGTGTGATTTATCCAAGATATATAACATCAGAAGCTATCATTGCTTATGTAAGAGCTAAGAAGGAGTCTATGGGAAGCAATAACATACAGACCTTGTATCATTTGTTTGACCAGAAGGCGGAAGCTATAGAGTTTAACGTTGATAAGGAATCAGGAGTTACGGGCAAGCAGTTTATGGAACTTAAGCTGAAGGATAATCTGCTTATAGCACTTATTAACCGTAATGGTAAGATTATTATTCCAAGTGGTACTGACAGCCTTATGGTTGGAGATACTGTGGTTATTGTAACAACTCATACAGGGTTTGATGCTATAACTGATATTCTTAGATAGGAAAGGCTGGGAACATTGATATGAACAGTTCTATAGTAAGATATATTCTTGGACATGTTTTAAAGATAGAAGCGGCTCTTATGGTCATTCCTGTGATTGTTGGCGTTATATACAGGGAGAAGGCAATATCTGCATTCTTGATAACAATGGCATTATGTGCTGTATGTGGGATTCTTATGACAATTAAAAAACCTGCCAATACAGTTTTTTATCTGAAGGAGGGGTGTGTTACAACTGCACTCAGCTGGATTCTTATGAGTATATTTGGCTGCCTGCCTTTTTTTATAAGCAGGGAAATTCCTTCATTTACAGATGCACTTTTTGAGACAATATCAGGATTTACAACAACAGGAGCAAGTATATTAAGTGAAGTTGAAGGACTGTCACAGAGCATTATGTTCTGGAGATGCTTTACTCACTGGATTGGCGGTATGGGAGTTCTGGTATTTCTGCTTGCAGTAATACCTCTTACAGGTGGCTCTAATATCAATCTTATGAAAGCAGAGAGTCCGGGACCATCAGTGGGTAAACTTGTTCCTAAGATCAGATATACGGCAAGAATACTGTATATTATATATTTTGGGATGACTGTACTTCAGACAATTCTTCTTCTTTTTGGAGGAATGACATTACTTGATGCACTTAATACAGCCATGGGAACAGCAGGAACAGGTGGATTTGGTATCAGAAATGACAGTTTTACAAGCTTTTCACCTTATATCCAGTGGGTTGTAACCATATTTATGATATTGTTTGGAGTTAATTTCAACGCGTATTATCTTATTGTTCTAAGACAGTTTAAGAAGGCTGTTAAAGTAGAAGAGGTAAGATGTTATTTCGGAATTATTCTTGCAGCAACAGCAATTATATTTGTTAATATATACAGAAGCGTAGGTGCTGTTGAACTTACACTGAGACAGTCAATGTTTCAGGTCGCATCTATTATAACGACAACCGGATTTTCATCAGTGGATTTCGATATGTGGCCGTCACTGTCAAAGTCGGTGCTTGTTGTGCTTATGTTTGTGGGAGCATGTGCCGGAAGTACAGGTGGCGGAATTAAGGTTTCCAGGTTTATAATAGGGATAAAGACAATATTCAGAGAGATTCAGTCATATATTCATCCTAAGAGTGTTAAGGTGATTAAGACAGAAGGAAAGCCTGTTGATAGTGAAACATGCAGGTCGGTGAGTATATATTTCATAACATTTATGATGATATTCACAGCGTCTTTACTGCTAATATCTATTGAAGGAAAGGATATTGTGACGAATTTCACTGCAGTAGCAGCGACTATTAATAATATAGGTCCGGGGCTTTCGGCTGTCGGACCGACACAGAATTTTGGAAGTTATTCTGATTTCAGCAAATATGTACTGATGTTTGATATGCTTGCCGGACGACTGGAGTTATTTCCACTGATAATTCTGTTCACACCTTCAATATGGAAGGATCTTGTAACCAAGAAGGTTTCTGAAAGGAAAATGCGTAGAATAAGAAGGGGTTAAGTATGAGTAATGTATCTGATTATTTGAAATGGAGAGGTGACCTTGATTTTAGCCAGGCACCATTTAATGACGTGGACAATTTAATACTTGCGCAGATTGCATATGTTGATTTTACTGATATTGTACCGGCACCAGGAAGTATCGAGACTATTACAATTGCGGAAGCGGCAGACACATTTTTTGATACCCATGATGAGAAGGAGATTAAGAAATGCAAATCTTTCATAGGAAAAGCTCCGTATCTTTTAAGGGAGGCAGCAGCAACAAAAAGATTTGGTTCACTTATACTTACTAATTATGTTGATTATGTCGATGGCGGCAAAGAAGAACAGTTTGCGGCATTTCATGTAAGAATTGATAACAGACTTACGTATATTGCTTTCAGGGGAACTGATGATACACTTGTGGGCTGGAAAGAGGATTTTAACATGAGCTTCTTATCCCCTGTTCCATCGCAGAAGGATGCGGTAAGATATATTGACACAACCGTGCAGCGTTCAGAAGGAAAGCTGATTCTTGGCGGACATTCCAAAGGTGGTAATCTGGCAGTATATGCATCAGTATTTGCAAGACCATCAGTGAAGAAAAGAATTATTACTGTTTATAATAATGATGGTCCGGGATTTGACAGTGATTTTGTAAAGCATCCGGATTATCTGGCAATTCTGCCTAAGATTAAGAGTATTGTTCCTTATGGCTCAGTTGTTGGAATGCTTCTTAATCATGATGGGGATTATGAGGTTGTAAAGAGCAGCCAGTCAGGTCTTATGCAGCATGATTCTATGTCATGGCAGGTTATAGGACCAGATTTTGAGACTGAGCAGGAGTTAAGCCCTAAGAGTAAAAGGTTAAATGCAGCACTGAGCGCATGGATAGACGGGCTTACAAGAGAACAGAGGGCAGAATTCGTAGATACATTATTCTCACTGGTAACTGCAAGTGGTGCAAAGAACCTTTCAGAGATAAGTACAGCCAGGTTTAAGAATATTAATGCCGTTCTTAAGTCTTTCAGGGAACTTGACAAATCAGAACGTGCAATGATACTTAAGATATTTGCTTCACTTACAGGTGAGATTGGAAAAGCTTATAAGAGCAATTAATAAGGAGATAAAGAATGGGACAGGTTATATCAGCAGGAATATTGTTAGTTGTGGTTGTTGCCATATATATTGCAGTTTCATATAAGCACGAAAAAAGCGGTCTTGGGAAGGGCTGTGATGGTAATTGCGGCTCATGTGGATTAAGAAGCTGTAAAACTGACAAGAAGTGAGGCTTTAATGCGTAATACGGGGGACAGGTTAAAAGAATGCCGCATTATGAAAGGCTTATCCAGAGGGGAAATGTCAGAAATGCTGCATGTCAGTACTGACTATCTTGCCCGTTTGGAGACAGGGACACAACCGGTTACATACAGGATTATAGAGAAGGTGGCAAAACTTGAAGGCTGGAACAGCGATTATATCCTGCATGGAATAGATAATAATAATCCATTTTCAGAGTTGCACACACTATGCCCTGATTTCAGGAAAAAAGTTTTTATAAGAAATCTGCTATGTTTGTTTGACAGCATGCTTCAATTCGGGTATAAGAAAGAAAGGGTAGTGGCATATTACCATAGAATGATACTTGAGATTGTTAATGGAATGGAACTGGATGTTCCAGATAATGTGCGTACAGGATATACACTTACAGAGATAAGACGGATACATGATATGAATAAAAAGGACATGGCAAATGTGCTTGGAATATCAGAGAGAAGCTATTGTACATTAGAGAATGGTTTGTCAAGACCAGATGTAAAGACTTTACAGATAGTATATGATATGTATGGATTTAATGTGCAATATTTTCTTACGCGTAATCCACTTGATTGTGAGGCTGTAAACAATATATACAGGTGTTTTGATGAACCTTTAAGAGATTTTATTATGAGACGCATCAGGGACGACTATGATGAAATAATAATTATGAAAGGCCGGACTTATGGTAGAGATATATAGAACAGACCAGCAGGTATTAAATACATTGACAGATATTCAGGATGGATGCTGGATTAATATGGTAGATCCGACAAGCAAGGAGCTTGAGCAGATAGCAGAACGCTTTGAAATAGAACCTGAGGATATCTCATCGGCACTTGATGAAGAAGAAAGTTCGCGTATAAGCCTTGAAGACGGATATACTGTTATACTTGTGGATATTCCTACACCTGAGGTAAGACATGAGAAAAAAATGTATACAACAATTCCTCTTGGTATTATCCTTAAAAGTGAAGCAATAATTACAGTGTGTAAGGTAGATACACCGATTATTAATTATTTTGTAAGAAATAAGGTGAAAGAGTTCAGTACAAAGAAAAAGATGCGTTTTATATATCAGATGCTTTTCCGTTCAGCTTTTGTGTATCAGGCTAATCTTCGTCTTATTGATAAGAAAAGAATTGAGATAGAAGAGCGGGTTGATGGAGATACGTCAGATACTGATCTTATTGAGCTTCATGAGTTAGAATCTACACTTGTTTATTTTGCAACATCTCTTCGAGCTAACAGTATTGTGTTAGAAAGACTCAGAAGATATAAAAGACTTGAGCAGTATCCTGAAGATATGGAGCTTCTTGAGGATGTCATGGTCGAGTACCAGCAGGCTATAGAGATGACCACGATATACAGGGATGTCATTGATGGTACAAGGGAACTGATGTCATCAGTAATTGACAGTAAGCTGAATAATGTAATGAAATACCTTACTTCAATTACAATTGTGATGGCTATTCCGACAATAATATCGGGTATATATGGAATGAATGTAGGTGGAGAATGGATGCCGTTTGCAAAGACACCTTTTGGATTTGAGATAATAAGTGGAATAATACTTCTGATATGTATAATAGTTTTATGGGTATTAAGGAAGAAGAAAATGCTATAAAAGCAGTGTCTGCATTGATTGCAGGCACTGCTTTTACTTACTTATGAGTATATATTATCTGTAATTTTTCTGCCAGCGTGATACCATTTCTAAAGCCTCATTCTCAGATGATACCTTAGTAATTATAACCCCATCAAGATAGATTTCGTACACAGGAAATTTCTTGGCTGTATTGCCGTGACTTACCTCAACTCTGTTGTACTTTACGCGTTCCATTAAAAGACCTCCTCACATTTAATAATAGTGTTACTAAGTAAAAACCAACAATATGTTGTATTATAACATGCTTTTTAATAAAAGGAAATACTATATTTGGTATTGGTACTAAAGTACCAAAAAATTTGAATTAAACGCACTATTATACTTGTAAAATCGACATGTATATAATATAATTTTTATAACATGTAGAAAGATTAAGTACGTATAACTAATAATAAAAAATATAAGAGGTACATTAATATGAGCGATAATTATATTGCTGCCAGTGAGAAATTTGAGATTGTTCATAAGATGAGTAGAAGAATAGCATCTGTTGATAAGTATTGTGTTATAAGTGTTGCGAATAAAGCATTTGAAGAATATTTTGGAGAAATTAAGGAGACTCTTATAGAAGTAGTTGCGCCTCAGGATAAAGAAAGACTGATGGATTTTATAGAGAAGTATGATGGAACAGCTAAGAGCGGAATGTTTAAATTTATTAACGCACAGGGCATAGAAAGATATAATCATTTATTTGTGTATGAACGAAGAGCTGTGGGCAATGGGCATATGAGAGATATTGAACTTGTTGATGTTGAGTCTATAGAGGAGGCTAATAAGAGCTTAAGAGATGATGTTTCTAAACATAAGATGCTGCTTGGGCTGGATAGAGAATATACATTTACATATAACAGAGATAATGGCATATTCAGTATGTACAGGTATGATGTTGACTCAAGAGATGTCATATATAAGTCTGATATTGATGAATGGAAGAAGCGGATGCTTTCGGAGGGATATATTGACGAGAATGACAAGGAAATCTTTGCTAATTTTATATCAGAAGTACGCTCTTATACGCAGACATTTTCTATAAAATTCAGAACAAGTATGCGTACATATAAAAGGGTGAAGGAGACTTTAAGATTTAAAGGAACTGTAATGAATAAAAGCGATGGAAGCAGGATTGTGATAGGTCGTGTTGTCCCTGAGGCAGACAGCCATGGCAATTATAATCAGGTTACTGATATGATAGAAGAATTGCAGTTTGATTCTCTTACACATGTGTATAACAAGAAAACTATTACCGCATATGCTGTAAAATGTCTCAAGGAAGAGCAGAATAACAGAGTTACGATAGCCGTTCTTGATGTTGACCATTTTAAGAAGGTTAATGATGTATATGGTCACATGTATGGTGATAAGGTGCTTGCAAGGGTTGGAAGAAAGCTTAAGGAAGTTGTAGGCGAAGATGGAGTTGTAGGACGTATCGGCGGAGATGAATTTGTTATTATATTCAATGGTATTAATGATGAGCATGCGTTAAGGGGTATGCTTCGTGCGATAAGAACCCAGATTAAGTGGGAATTTGTTGATGATTTTGAAGATTTAATGATAACATGTTCTATAGGAGCAGCATACAGTCCTAACAACGGACATGAGTATGAGGAACTTTTCAGGAAAGCAGATTACTGTCTGTATGTAGCGAAAGAAAAGGGAAGAGACAGATATGTATTCTTCAGGGATGACCTCCATAAGGATTCATATGAGAATTCTCTTAATGCGAAGGATAAGAATGTCAATGATGGCAGGGAAATGAAGGAACTCAGATTTCTTTCAGGCATTATGGAGAATTTTTCAGAAGATGGCAAAGCAGCTATTAAAGAGCTTATACATCATATGTATGATACATTTAAACTGGACAGCATTAATCTTTACTGGGGAGCTAATCTGAACCGTGCATACTATATGGGTGTTGAGCTTGGCGGTTCACTGAATGCTGATTATGTTAAGACAGAAGGTTTTAAGAAGCTTTTGGATGGAAAGAATCATGCTGCTGTGGGATTCGTCGGAAGGCAGACAGACCTTGCACCTGAATTTGGAACAGACATGAGAGAAAAGAGAGTGTTTTCTACTGTACAATGCATAATAGGTTCACCAGATAATGTGAAAGGATTGTTTACTATTGACCGTTGTAAGGAGTCTGCACAGTGGGCTGAATATGAGATTGAGATGGCTGTTGTAACGGCTTCTCTTATCAACATTCTGGCTGAAACTGAATGTGATGAGAATTAATATATATAGTTTTTTATTACAAGATATTGTGTTTTCAATTGACTTGTCAAACTATATGTTGTATAATCAAATCTGCTTGGGAAACAGCATAAACACTGCGTTTCCAGCAGATTTTTTTAATGTAAAGGAAAATAGCCTGTATTGCTGAAAGCAGTATATACAGGGATATGATGGTCTTTTTGTGAGGGTTTGAAGTATGAAAATTATTAAAAGAAGTGGTTCAGAGGTAACATTTGATATCAGTAAAATTATGGATGCTGTATCAAAAGCTAATATGGAAGTTGTCCATAGTGAGAGATTATCAGAGGAACAGATTGAGACAATCTCTAATAATGTTGAGAGCATTTGTAAAGAGATGAACAGGTCTTTAAGCGTTGAAGAGATTCAGGATCTTGTAGAGAATCAGATTATGAATTTCAGAGCATTTTCAGTTGCAAGAAAGTATATTACTTATCGTTATAAGAGAGCACTTGTGCGTAAATCTAATTCTACAGATAAGCAGATATTAAGCCTTCTGGAGTGCAATAATGAGGAAGTAAAGCAGGAGAATTCCAACAAGAATCCTACTGTAAACAGTGTTCAGAGAGATTATATGGCTGGCGAGGTAAGCAAGGATATTACAAAGAGATTCCTTCTCCCTCCAGATATTGTAGATGCGCATGAGCAGGGGCTTATACATTTCCATGACGCAGATTATTTTGCACAGCATATGCATAACTGCTGTCTTGTCAATCTTGAGGATATGTTACAGAATGGAACTGTAATAAGCGAGACTATGATTGAGAAGCCACACAGCTTTTCTACTGCATGTAATATTGCAACTCAGGCGATTGCACAGATTGCAAGTTCACAGTACGGCGGACAGAGTATATCTCTTGCACATCTTGCACCATTTGTCCAGGTAAGCCGTGAGAAGTTTATCGGACAGGTAAGAGATGAGTTCGAGAAAACCGGAATAGATGCGTCCGAAGAAAAGATTAGAGAGGTTGCAGAACTTCGAGTAAAGGATGAAATTAAGCGTGGTGTACAGATGATTCAGTATCAGGTTATCACTCTTATGACAACTAATGGACAGGCACCTTTTGTTACTGTTTTCATGTATCTTGATGAGGTTCCGGAAGGTCAGACAAGAGATGACCTTGCACTTGTTACTGAGGAAGTATTAAGACAGAGAATGCAGGGTGTTAAGAATGAACAGGGTGTATATATTACACCAGCATTTCCTAAGCTTATATATGTTCTTGAGGAAGATAATATCCACGAAGATTCCAAGTACTGGTATCTTACAGAAATAGCTGCACAGTGTACAGCTAAGAGAATGGTTCCGGATTATATATCTGAAAAGAAAATGAAGGAATTAAAGGTTGATGCGAATGGCAATGGTCAGTGTTTTCCATGTATGGGATGCAGAAGCTTCCTTACACCATATATTGATCCAGAAACAGGAAAGCCAAAGTATTATGGAAGATTCAATCAGGGTGTTGTAACTCTTAATCTTGTTGATGTTGCATGTTCATCAGGCAAGGATATGGATAAGTTCTGGAGTATTCTTAATGAGAGACTTGACCTGTGTAAGAGAGCACTTATGTGCAGACATTACAGACTTAAGGGAACTCCTTCAGATGTTGCGCCAATTCTCTGGCAGAATGGAGCACTTGCAAGACTTAAGAAAGGCGAGACAATTGACAAGCTTCTTTATGGCGGATATTCAACAATTTCGCTCGGTTATGCAGGTCTTTGCGAATGTACTTATTACATGAAGGGTGTAACTCATACTAATCCGGAGGGAACAGAATTTGCCCTCAAAGTAATGCAGTATCTTAATGATACATGTAAGAGATGGGCAGCAGAGACTAATATTGATTTCTCACTTTATGGAACACCGCTTGAGTCAACAACTTATAAGTTTTCAAAATGTTTACAGAAGAGATTTGGTAAGATTGCAGGTGTAACAGATAAGAATTATATAACTAACAGCTATCATGTTCATGTAACTGAGCAGATAAATGCATTTGAAAAGTTAAAATTCGAATCACAGTTCCAGAAGTTATCTCCAGGAGGAGCTATCAGTTATGTTGAGGTTCCTGATATGCAGAATAACATCCCGGCAGTACTTAAGGTTATGCAGTACATTTATGATAATATTATGTATGCAGAGCTTAATACTAAGAGTGATTACTGTCAGGAATGTGGTTACACAGGACAGATTCAGATTATAACTGATGATGACGGAAAGCTTATATGGGAGTGCCCTAACTGCGGAAACCGTAATCAGGATAAGATGAATGTCGCAAGAAGAACTTGCGGATATATCGGAACACAGTTCTGGAATCAGGGAAGAACTCAGGAGATTAAGGAGAGAGTGCTTCATCTGTAAGATTAAATATAATATGGCAGGACATGGATTAATACCGTGTCCTGCCATTATTATTAATATTCGGAAAAATATTCATGATTGGTCATGCCGTATAATGCGGCGAAAAGAATTGACAATACAACAGCCAGTATTACGAACATAACAACAAATCCAACGTCATTGATTGTCATTATAAGTGCAAGTATTGTCCATATTGCGGTATATACGATTTTAACAATAAGATTGCGTTTTATGTGTTTTGGATTATGCGTTTTCTTATATAATGCCATGCCAACATAAGCAAATATTGTAATTATTATAAGTGGTAAAGCAAAAAGTGCTGCATATATAGCAATTATATATAAGAAAACAGATGCTGTGAAAGAAAGTCCACCATAAAATAAATGCCCCATAAATCTATATCCTGCTGTGTAATCATCAGGTGAATAGCTGCCAGCTTTAATAATACTGCCGCCGGCATTGTTCATAAGACCTCCTGCATATATAAGTAATAATATAAATGTGGCAATAAGTAAAACACTGAAAACAGTGTATATGATTGTCAGTACTTTGTCAGTTCCTTTTGCGAATTTCATTGTAATCTCCCCTCTCAATTGATAGTAAGAATATATCATATTAATTCATTATAAACAAGAAGCGACTATAATAATGGAATGGAGGCATGCCGATATATAATTAAACTAATGTGATTCCCGAAAAGGAGTTTGGGACAGGGTTATGACAAGGAGGGCATATGTCACTTACGATAAGAAGTACAATGAATAATCAGGCGGCTGCACAGGGAATAGATAATACAGATAAGAATACTGATAATTCAAAGCAAACCAAGAACAGAAAAACAATTAATGCATCGGAACTTAATCTGAAGCCATATAAAGACAATCAGATTGATGCCAAGAGGCTCCGGGCAAGAAAGCAGGCAATGAAGCTTATATCTGACGCATGGAAATCTGCTGATAAGACAGATAAGAATATTGAGGATATGAAGCTCGATAAGCTTAATAAGCTTGATGAAATCACAGAACTTAAGAATAAGGTTAGTGATTTGGAGAATGAAAAAGAGGCTTACCGCGCAGATTATGGGGTTGATATGGATTCGCAGGAACAAAAAGACCTTGAGTTGCTTGAAAAATATCAGAATAACCGTTATGGTTCGGCTGAGGACACATTTTCAAAGGAAGAACTTGATCGTTTAAAGGAATTACAGAATACTCCGCTTACAGAGTATCAGGAGAAGGTACTTAAGCTGAATTCATCACAGATACATTTTAAGGATGAAATTGGTCAGAAGGAACTTAAGATTGCATGCACGACAGCTTCAATTGCACTTGCCGAAATCGACAGGGATAAGTCTCAGGAAATGCTAAAGGCACAGGACTCAGCGGACCAGATAATAGGTGCTGTTGAGGGAGAGGTTAAGAATCTGCTTGTAAATGAAGGTAAAGACAACATTGATGACAAGGTAGAAGAGAATAAGGAAAAGGCTGACGAAGCAGAGAAGAAACAGGAAGAACAGCAGGAAAAGATTGACGAAAAGCGCAAGGAAAGAAAAGAACAGGAAGAGATTATTGAGGGACAGGCAGAGGCTGACAAGTTAGAGATGAATGCTAGTGTCAAAGGCAATGATATCGACCATGTAACTGAAGCCCAGAAGCAGATAGTCAGAATAATGAAAGATAATAAGCTGCTTAATGAGGATATTAAGGGAATAGATATTGATTTGAATTTCTAGAAAGCTGTCAGGAAGGATTATACATGCGGGATTGTTACATAACAGCCGGGTTTTCTGTGCAGATGGAAAGAGATATGTCTTGGTGAGATTTGTTTTTCCTATAAGAAAACATTTTTTACATGATTAATAGGTCATTTACAGTACAATCTTAATAAAATTCAGGATAATTTCCTATCAGATAGTGAATTAAAGCTATTTGATAGGAAAATTTGTCTTTATTAAGGGATGTTTTGTGAAAATAAGAAACATTTTTGGAAAATCTGGTAAGGAACAATCTATAAGAAATCAAAAATGCGACTATAAAAAGGTATCATATAAGAATCATATAATCTGATAAACTATAGAAGGTATGCCCCACCTTACAGAATAAAAGTAAGGCGGGGCATACATGTATCAACAGAGATGACTTTTTATTAAAGAATCTATGCAGTTAGCATTGATTGGAGTATTAGCGGTTTCAAATGTTGCTATGAAGTTTCTGCCAAGGACATATCCTGAATTAGCATAATCACTGATTTTTTTGATGGCATTACAGGCATATTCTGCATTATCCATAATACCAAAATGTTCCCATATATATTCCTGCCTTGTTTTAACATTAAGACAGGTAAAATCCGGGTGTGTTATGATACCAGATTGCAGCTGCAGAGGATATTCGTATCGATAAGGGATATTATAGCGATAGAGTTTGTTAGCTATGATAATTTCAGACTTAGACCGTACGCGTTCACCATTATCAGTATAGTATTCAGCACAGTCAGGAGTGAATCCTAAAGAAGTATATTCTGAGGCTTTCCAGTTTGCAGTAAAATCTTCATCTGATACAAAAACTGGAGTAACCATTTCTTTGCGGAAGCTGTTAAGTGAATCATAAATATGCTGAATTTCTGATGGATTATATTTCTTAAGTATGACTTCAAGAAAGTTTAATTCTTTCAGCAGGCATTGTTCAATTCTTAAATCATAATCTTTTTGTGCAAGTTCAATTGCAAAATTATAGTTATGCTTTTTGATATATGTTCCTTTGGTATCATTTACTTCAACCTTATGATAATATTGGCAGCCATGAGCTTTTCTGGCAGTTCGCAGAGAACCTTCAGGAGCATTAGAAATTCTTCCTTGTATATCAGCTAGTAAAAGAGACAATTGTGAATGCCTGCACATAACAGACTCTTTAATCGTGTCAGGTGCTAATGTGTCAACATGTTCCATATTATAATTCTGTATATCTCTCATTAAAAACCCCCTTTTGCAATTACAGGTAAAAACTGTTTAATAAATATACTATACAAATATATAAAAATCAACAGCTTGATATATTAAAAATATGCAAACATGCTGAGAAAAACAAGTCTGGGCAAAATATGATGATAAATAAAGGAAGCTTCATACGCAGACAATACGTGATACCTATAGGTAGTCGCATAATAAAGTCTCTTATAGGAAGATTTTTGGGAAAATTTATGTGATTTTGTGGATTTTCAGATTGTGGAGAGCAGTTTTACCTATTAAGGAATAGAAATAATGAATCTTATAGGTTGAGAAGAAGCTTTTGGATTGAAAAAACGCAAAATATGCCTATAAGAGAGCAAATATTATGAATATATAGGTCGCAAGCAGCCATCACGGAAAATACAATACAGAGCCAACGGGGGACACGCAGCCTATGTGGGAAAAAACAGAGCCAACGGGGATACGCAGCCAGCGCGGAAAAACAGAGCCGGTGGCAAAAACCGCAAAAATGGAATTGTGTCAGCGAACAGAGAAAAATAGCACCCAGGCATTAGCAATGGATACAAAAAATATTGGGGATATCGAAGATATCCCCAATACAGAATTAAAAATCCACCTGCTGTACAGAACCGGCGCTGCCGTCTTCATGAAGATACATGCCGCTGCTTCGTACTTTAGCTTTAAGATTGTTATCATCATCAGTTACATGAAATGTTGTTTTGGAGCTGCCAAGACAGATTGCACCGACATTGGCTTCCTTAAGTGATAAGAGCTTGTCCTTGCCATTCTCATCTTTAACCCAGACCTTTAACTGGTCATAGACTTCATCATTCTCATCAATCCAGCCGTTGCCGTCAGAATCGTATTCTGCAAGCTCTAAAAAGCCATTACCGGTCTTGGTTCCGAACAGCTCACTGCCGTAATTGATAATTCCGTCGCCGTTCTTATCAAGAGCAAGAAAGCCACTTTCAGGATTCATCTGTGCAATAGTCTCGTCTTTACCATCACCATCAATGTCAAAACTAAAGGACTTATCAGAAATAGAAACAGGATTGCATCCAAGATTAATAACAAGTGGATCTGTCAGTACAGTGTCAAAGCTGGAAACAAATTCAATGCTGTGTTCTTCCATGTATCTGCGCGACATGGTCATATCAAGATTAAAATTAAGTTCCCTGCCGTCTGCTGTTTTAACAGTTCCGGTTGTTGAAAATGAAGTGCTTTCCTTTTCTTCATAGGTTGAAGAATATCTGGTTCTTACAGTCCACACAGTAGGAGAAATCTGGTTAGTAATAGAAAGGGTTTTTGAGGCTTTGTCAGATGAAGATGTGCCAGAGACTGAATTGCAGGATAAACTGTCAGTATCATGAAACATTCCACGGAAAGACAGAGACTGAATAAAATCCAACAGGGACATATAAACCTTTCTTGTTATTTCTGTGTAACTGAAGCTTACATTCTGCCGCATAGAAACTAAGCTGGCTTTGTTGTAAGCAGGTGTTAAAGCCTCCGTGCCTTCTGGTGATTCCTCACCAGCCAAATCCGTTTTAGAAGAATCGTCCGGGACATTAAGTCTGCCAGAACGATTGTAGAGTGGCATCATCAGAAACATGTCGTCATACTTTCTGTCCGGAGAATCAGAAGAATTACTAAAATATGATTCTTTCTGGCTTAAGCTGCTTCTTGCCTGGTTCATTCCAAAACTAAAGGAGTTACCAGAGCTGCCGGCTGCGACCATGCCGCTTGATACCTTTTGTGAGTAGTGTCTTCTTGAAGACATACTCATGTTACTGTCTACAATTATCATAAGTATACCCGCCTTTCATCTTCAGCAATGAACACGGTTATATATAATATCGGTTTAAGCGCAGAATACTTAATAATAAAATGTCAATTAAAAAACTTTTATAAAATAACTTTATAAAAGTACTGGAAATTCTTATTTAACTGTTGTAATATGATAGCAGAGAAATATCTGCATAAGCAGAAATAAATTATTGAGCCGTAAACTGGCAGAAAGAGGTCATATATGTGGACAGCAGATTTAGGAAATGGACGATACAAGAATCCAATACTTTACGCTGATTATTCAGATCCGGACGCAATCCGTGTCGGTAATGATTATTTTATGATATCATCAAGCTTTTCTAATGCTCCGGCTATGCCGTTGCTTCATTCTAAGGATCTTGTAAACTGGAAGGTTGTTAACTACATTTTGGCTGAAATTCCAGAATTCAGATATAGAAATCCAATTCATGGATGCGGAGTGTGGGCACCTGCAATAAGATATCATGAGGGTACATATTATGTGTGCTTCCCAATGCCGGATGAAGGAATATATATGACTACAGCAACAGACCCTTATGGTGAGTGGAGTAAGCCAGTGAATATAAGACCGGGCGCAGGCTGGATTGATCCATGCCCATTCTGGGATGAGGATGGAAAGGCATATCTTGTTGCAGGAGTTGCCAAGAGCCGTATCGGATACAAGAGTGTGCTTCATATGGTAGAGATGCAGCCGGATGGAATGGGGCTTATTGGTGAGGAAAAGATTATATTTGACGGTAACTTAAATGACCAGATTACAATAGAAGGTCCTAAGATGTATAAGCGAAACGGATGGTATTATATATTTGCACCGGCTGGCGGTGTTAAGACAGGCTGGCAGACAGTGTTAAGGTCGAAAAATGTGTTTGGACCATATGAGTATAAAGTGGTTATGAGACAGGGAGATTCGCCTGTCAATGGACCTCATCAGGGTGCATGGGTTGACACAGTTACAGGACAGGACTGGTTTATACATTTTCAGGATGTGTACGCAGCGGGCAGAATAACACATTTGCAGCCAATGAGCTGGGAAAATGACTGGCCTGTTATTGGAGTTAAGAAAGATGGCAATGATTACGGCGAGCCTGTGATGGAGTACGAAAAACCTGATGTCGGTGCAGTTTATGAGATATGTGAGCCGGATACTACAGATGAATTCACAGAAGATAGCCTGGGACTGCAGTGGCAGTGGAACGCCAATCCTGATAGTGACTGGGCGCAGTTTGGCACTGATGAAAGTGGAAATGTGTCTGATGACGGTTCTTATATAAAGCTTAATGCGGTTGGTAGAGCATCAAACAGACCAATTGGCGATTACAGAAATCTTCTCCTGCAGAAGTGGCCGGCACCGGAATTTAGCTGTATTACTAAGATGAATATCAGTGGAATGGCTGATGGTGATAATGCCGGATTCATTCATATGGGAATGGATTATCTGGCAGCAGATGTGACTGTTAAAGGCGGTAAGATGGAAGTGTATGCAGTAAAGGGTGTGCAGCAGTTTGACTGTGACCAGGCTTATACTAAAGAGACTAAAGAATTGCTTGCTTCATACGATAATCTTAAGGAAATATATTTCAGATACACAGTTAAAAAGACAGGAACTAAAGATTATGTCGAGGGTGGACTTCCTGTTAAGGAAGCACCTGTTGAAACAGTAACGATAGAGATAAGCACAGACGGAAAAGAATACACCAACCCTGTTTCCGTTATTGCCAAAGCCGGAAGATGGGTTGGTGTAAAGAGCGGTGTATATGTATCACATGATAATTCTGCCAATAGTGCAAACAAAGGCTTTGTTACGGTAGATTATGTAAGATACAGCCGTTAAATATTCTTAATGTTTTTCTTAGCCCACAATTCAAGGGCTTTCGCATTATTGGAAATAAGGTCGAGGGATTCAAGTATCTGCTTGAATTCCTCCTGCTCTCCAATATCAACCTGACCATCAGCAGAGATATTGATAATAGAAGCTCGCAGGTTTTCGATATCATTCAAAGAACCAAGCATTTTTAATGATAATCTGTCAAAAGAATTAATCTCGACTTCCTTCATTGTAAGCCTTCCAATCGGACATTCGCTTGAGCAGTAATTGTAGCAGAGTTCAGGAGCGTTGTAGCATTTTGACATAGATACAACCTCGTCCGCATAAGGTGTTACATTGCCAAGTTCAATTCTTGCAAGTCTTGTTCTGTCTATACCTACGACATCTGAAGCTGCTTCACGGCTTTCAAATTCAGTATTTTTCTGTGCTGCAGAAAATCTTGCCTGATAATATCTGTTATCAGATGCTTTAGTTGCTTTCTTCATAGTTAATAATTCTCCCCTTGGTATATTTAATGAGTTAGTAAAATACATGATCTCCGATAACGGTTCCGCCCACATCGACAGAACTGTCATATACATGAAAATATAGTGCGTTAATATTGATATAACCGTTAAGCACATCAACGGCTGCCTGGGTGCAGGCTGCATTTGCACCTCTTGCAAGTACTATTGCAAATCGTCCGCTGGCAACAGGTGAAAACTGGTAAGGTGCATATATTACGCCGCTTATGCTGTTGGCAAAGCGTGGGTCAGCAACTCTGTTGATAACAACACTTCCTACAGCACATTTGCCCTCATATGACTGGTTGCCGGCTTCACATTCAATAATTGCTGCGAGCATGGCAACATCTTCAGCAGTGTGATTCTTAAGAACGTTGTTAAGAGCGTTCTGGTCAACCATAGCAGAACCGGAAGATGAATTACCGCCTGTGTTACTGGAATTGCCAGAGTTATTGGCTTTGTCAGCCTCTTCCTGTGCTTTTCTTGCAGCTTCAAGAGCTTCCATTTCACGGCGCTGACGCTCTAACATTTCCTGTTCAATCTGTTTTTCGTATTCGAGTGCAAGTGCTTCTGCATCAGTAATGCTGTCACTTGTAGTGTCAAGCTCTGTCTGACACTGTGAGAGAAGCGCAGCAAAATTATCAGCTTCGCGGGAGGCATCATCTTTAAGAGTGACAAGTTCAGCCATTTCTTGTTCAAGCTTTGCCTGAGTTTCTTTAAGAGAAGCCAGGAGGTCACTTAATTCCTGCATCTTCTGGTGGTCATAATTAGAAATCTGCTGGATATATTCTGACTTGGATAAAAGGTCAGAAAGGCTTTCAGCTGACAGAAGCGTTGACAGAATAGTAGCATTATTATTCTCATACATAAACTGTATTCGAAGCTTCATCGCAGCGTACTGCTGGTCAATCTCTGCCTGCATATCAGCAACCTGGATATTGGTAGCATCAATCTCGGACTGCTTCGCATTAACTGCATCCTCAATAGAAGAAAGCTTCTCTCCGGAAGCAGAAAGCTTCTCGTTAAGTTTTCCGTAAGATGCATTGAGTTCACTCTGTTTATTCCTTAATTCTTCAAGCTGTTTATTAACAGCGTCGAGGTCATCCTGCGTATCAGCCATAAGCCGGTCCGGATAAGCAAAGAATGGAACAGCAAATGTAGCTGCCATTATAAATGTAAGACTAGCGGCTGTTAATTTCCGTAATTTTAATCTGATAAAATGTTTCACATAGACTCCTATAAAGTATTATATTTCTATAAACAAAAAACAATATTAGTATAAAATGTGTTGGAATAAATTGCAAGCCAAGCTTTCCATGGTGTATATTAATTGAGGGTTACGGATTGGGAATTGGCCAGCATCTTAAATGTTGTGTATATCAGTTGCGGTGTCTGACTATAGCATACGCTTGAATAATCCGAGCTGTGTGTAACTTAATGTTGCTATATACATTAGGGCGGTGCGTCAAATCTCGTTCAAGCGAAGCGCGTTTGATTTGACACACCGTAATAAACTCTGTAGATAGCGGCATTTAGTTACACTAAGCGCAGGATTCCTAAAAGCGTATGCTATAGTCAGATGCCACAACGTCATGTACGCAAGTCGAAGGATGCAGACAAGTTCCCAATCCGCAGATCTCAATAAAATAAAAGGAGTATCCGATGCTTGAATTAAATGATATAAAGAAAGACTATGTGTCCGGTTCGACTACTGTGAGTGCACTTAAGGGCATTAATCTTAGGTTCAGGGACTGTGAGTTCGTGTCGATTCTTGGACAGTCCGGATGTGGTAAGACTACTATGCTTAACATTATAGGCGGACTTGATAAGTATACGAGTGGTGACCTTAAGATAAATGGAGTGTCAACTAAGAATTATAAGGACAGAGACTGGGATTTTTACAGAAATAATTCTATTGGTTTTGTGTTTCAGAGTTACAATCTGATTCCGCACCAGACAGTTTTATCTAATGTGGAGCTTGCACTTACGCTTTCAGGTGTATCTAAGACAGAGAGAAAGAGAAGAGCTATAGAGGCACTTGAGAAGGTTGGACTTGGTGAACAGATTCACAAGAAGCCTAATCAGATGTCAGGTGGACAGATGCAAAGGGTTGCTATTGCAAGAGCACTTGTAAATAATCCTGATATCCTGCTTGCTGATGAGCCTACAGGAGCGCTTGATACAGAGACAAGTATCCAGATTATGGAGCTTTTAAAGGAGATATCAAAGGACAGACTTATAATCATGGTAACTCACAATCCTGAGCTTGCAAAAGATTATTCTACAAGGATAGTCAGATTGTTAGATGGTGTGATAACTGATGACTCTGATCCATATTCGTTAGAAGATATGGAAGCTGATATTAAGGCTAAAGAGGCTGTTAAGGTTAAGGCATCAGAGAAGAAGAATAAGAAGTCAGGAAAGAAGCAGAAAACATCTATGTCATTCTTTACAGCACTTTCACTTTCCTTTAATAACCTGATGACTAAGAAAACAAGAACGATTCTTACTGCATTTGCAGGAAGCATAGGAATAATCGGTATTGCAATGATTCTTTCTATCTCAAATGGTATCCAGTTATACATTGACAGAGTTCAGAGAGACACGCTTTCAAGTTATCCTATAACACTTCAGGCAGAGTCGATTGATATAAGCAGTATGGTTACAAGCATGACGGGCAATTCTGATTCAGCAGAGCATGAGGACAAGACTAAGATATATTCTAACGATATCATGGGTGATATGATTAATACCATGGTAAAGGAAGTTAAGAGCAATAACCTTTCAGAGTTTAAGAAATATATTGAAAACGGCGGCTCTGACATTAAGTCATATGTAAGTGATATCCAGTATTCATATGATGTTCCTCTTAACATTTATATGAAGGATACTTCTAACGGTGTTGAACAGTTAAATCCAAGTACAATGTTTGATTCGATATATGGTGAGGGTGCAACAAGTACATCTTCCGCAATGTCATCAGGCATGGGTATGGGAATGTTTTCTAACAGCAGTGTGTGGAACCAGCTTTTAGGAAACCAGCAGGTTCTTGATGAGCAGTATGATGTCCTCGCAGGACACTGGCCAGAGAATTTCAACGAGGTTGTGCTTGTTACAGATAAGAATAACGAGGTTGATGATTATACACTTTACTCATTAGGACTTAAAGACCCTGAGGAAGTAAGAACACTCTTTAAGAAAATGATGGTTGGTGAATCATATGAAACAGAAAAGGATATAAGCTATACATTTGACGAGATACTTGATACAGAGTTTAAGCTTGTTATGCCTACGGACATGTATAAGTACAATGATGTGACCGGTACATGGGACGATTACAGCAAAGATGATAAGTATATGACAAATGTTGTAAATAACGGAACTGACATTAAAGTATGTGGAATAATCAGACCTAATGATGACGCAGTCAGCACTTCAATTTCAAGTGGAATCGGTTATACAGCAAAGCTTACTGAATATATTATCGAAGAAGTAAAAAACAGTGAGATTGCCAAGGCACAGCTTGCTGATACAAGCGTTGATGTATTTACAGGAGTTCCATTTGACAATGACAGGAATACAGAGATTACAATGGACGATGTAAATGCATATATGGCAACACTTTCACCAGAGGAAAGCGCTCAGATGCAGGCAATGACAAGTGGAATGAGCGATGACCAGATACTACAGCTTTTCTCAGCGTCACTAAAGGCTAGAACAACAGATGCAACATTAGACAGCAATAAGTCGAAGCTTGGAATTACAGACCTTGATACACCTTCACAGATAGATATATATGCAACTGATTTTGATTCTAAGGAGAAGGTTCAGAATATTATCAAGGATTACAATAAGCTGCAACAGGACGATGGCAAGGAAGAAAATGTTATTAACTACACAGATTATGTTGGAATAATGATGTCTTCAGTGAGCACAATTATTAATGCAATCTCTTATGTATTAATAGCATTTGTTGCAATATCACTTATAGTTTCTTCGATAATGATAGGTATTATCACATACATTTCAGTACTTGAAAGAACTAAGGAAATTGGTGTATTAAGAAGTATTGGTGCTTCTAAGAAAGATGTTTCAAGAATATTCAATGCGGAGACACTTATTGAAGGTTTTGTCTCAGGCGCACTTGGCATTGTTGTAACTTTATTGCTGTGCATACCTGCAAATGCGTTGATTAAGCACCTTACAGACATTTCCAATGTTGCACAGCTTCCGGTTGCAGGAGGAGTAATACTTATAATAATAAGCATGTTCCTTACATTTATTGCCGGACTTATCCCAGCAAAGTTTGCAGCTAAAAAAGACCCTGTTGTGGCATTAAGAAGTGAATAATGTCTTTACTTTAAAACTTCACTGTGTTAAAATTTAAAAGTAATAAGCCAATGTAATTTTTGGAAAACCGGGGTGGACAATTATGAACAATAAGTTAAAGACACAGGCTGTTGAGCAGCTTTTTCAGGCAATATTAAGCCTTAAGGATTTAGATGAAGCATACGATTTCTTTGAGGATGTATGTACAATTAACGAGATTTTATCCCTGTCACAGAGATTTGAGGTTGCCAAGATGTTAAGAGAACACAGGACATATCTTGATATTGCGGAGAAGACAGGTGCGTCTACTGCGACAATCAGCAGGGTAAACCGTTCGCTTAATTATGGTAATGACGGGTATGACAGAGTATTTGAAAGACTTGGCATGCTTGAGAAAGAGTCAGAAGACAATAAGTAATCAATATGAAGCAATGTAAAAGGGAACTGTCAGTACTGGCAGTTCCCTTAATTTATACGGATTATTTCTTTTTGTCTGTTTTATCAGACTTCTCAGGCTGCTTTGGCGCATGCTTGGCAGAGTAATCATCAATCAGACTTTCAATCATGTTCTTCTTCATGTATACATCAAAGCTTAAAAGACATACAAGACTGAAGAACTGTAAGAATTCTCTGTCATCATCATCCTTTACATCTGTAAATGCATTACTTGCCTGTTCAGACTTTGCAAATATATCTTTAGATAAGGGTCTTGCAAGAGAGGATTCCATTGAAAAAATCTCTTTATATATATAATCCAGATCCGGCTTGGAACCTTCATCAAAGAATTTCTCAGTGAGAGGATTGAGCATTTTCTGTATATCACTTATTGAGAGAATGTTCTTAAAGTAATAGATAAATGTAAGGATATATATATGCTCCTTAGAGTACTTTTTCTTTACTGGTGATGGCAGCAGATTGTTCTTGGCATAGTTGTTAATCATCGTTTTGGTTAGTACTTTATCATCAGTGGTACGCTTTGTATCGTGAAGATGTTCATACATAAATGTTGTAACCTGATCCATGTACAGATTGATGTTAGGCACATCTCCGGGTTTTATATAGTTAAGAGCGGACATATCTTTAAGAATACCGCTCATAAGCTCTTTAATATCGTTGTTCATATGTTCCTCATTTCTTTAAAAATGCGTATTCATGAGAGAATACATTTATATTAATGCTTAAGCTATATTATATAGTTTTTAAAACCACATTTCAAGTAGGAATAATATAATGAACTTTAGCATAGTGTATTGTGCATATTATGATATTTTAATATTTATTACAACGGTATAAAATATGTTTCATAGGAGCAAATATTCGTGACATTTTGCTCCTGATATATTATAATGAAAAAGGTTTTTTAAGAATTCTGGGAGACAGAATTCGGATGCACCAGAGGGTGATATGTGCCAGAAAGCGGCACAGGAATGGAGGATTATTATGGGTATTTTAACAAGATTCAAGGACATTATGAGCGCTAACATCAATGCACTTCTCGATAAGTGTGAAGATCCAGAGAAGATGATTGACCAGTACATGAGAAATCTTGAGAGCGACCTTGGAAAGGTTAAGGCAGAGACAGCTTCAGTTATGGCTGAGGAGACAAGATGTAAAAGAGAGCTTGATGAATGCACAGCAGATGTTGCCAAGTATCAGTCATATGCAGAAAAGGCTCTTAAGGCTGGCAATGAGGCAGATGCAAGAACATTCCTTGAGAAGAAGCAGCAGTTAGTTTCTAAGCAGGCTACATTACAGCAGACATATAATATTGCAGCAGACAATGCAGCTAAGATGCGTCAGATGCATGATAAGCTCTGCAAGGATATCCAGTCTCTTGAAGCAAGAAGAGATGCAGTTAAGGCTAAGGTTGCAGCAGCTAAGGCTCAGGAGAGAATCAACAAGGTTGGTTCAAGTGTTAATAGTGTTGGAACAAGCATGGATGCATTCGGTAAGATGGAGGCTAAGGCTAATAAGATGCTTGACGAGGCTAATGCAATGGCAGAGCTTAACCAGACACAGCTTGAGGCAGATGTTGACAGTCTTGCAGCTAAGTATGATGCAGAGCCAGCTAACACAGCAGTTGATGATGAATTAGCAGCACTTAAGGCTCAGATGGGCTTATAATTCAGAAGCACATTTATAATGAGATAAGCAATACATAGATAAGGAGAGGGAACATGGGATTATTCAAAGGGCAGTTTGCCAACGTAGTTGAATGGGAAGAGTACAGAGATGATATAATCTTCTGGAAATGGACCAACAGAGAAATCAAGAAAGGCAGTAAGCTGATTATCCGCGCCGGCCAGGATGCAATCTTTATGTACAATGGTAAGATTGAAGGTATTTTTAAGGACGAGGGAAGCTTTGATATTGAATCACAGATTATTCCATTCTTATCAACACTTAAAGGCTTTAAGTTTGGCTTCAACAGTGGAGTAAGAGCTGAAGTTTTATTCGTTAATACTAAGGAATTCACAGAGAAGTGGGGAACTAAGAATCCTATTCTTATTCCAACACAGGCACTTCCAGGTGGCATGCCAATAAGAGCTTTCGGTAACTTCTCGTTTTCAGTATCTGATTACATTACGCTTATAGACAAGGTAGCAGGTGTAAAGCAGATGTACACTGTTGCAGATGTTAAGGAAAGAATATCAGCAGTTCTTGACCAGCTTCTTATGAAGTGGATTTCTAAAGAAGGCAAGGATATGTTTAATCTTCAGGCTAATGCTTATGATATCTCAGCGGGTATTAAGACAGACCTTGATATGGAGATGAGCAAGTTAGGAATCACAATAACAAGCTTTACTATCTCAAGCTTCTCTTATCCGGAAGAAGTACAGAAGATGACTAATAAGGCAGCTTCTCAGGCAATGGTTGGAGATATGAACAGATATACACAGATGGCTATGGCTGATAGTATCGGCAATTCAAGAGGCGGTTCGAATATTGCCAGTGATATGATGCAGCTCCAGATGGGAATGCAGGTTGGACAGCAGATGATGAATAACATGAATACTGCAATGAATAATAATGCAAATGTGTCAGGTGGCACAGCACCTAAGTTCTGTCCTAACTGTGGAACACCAACTAATGGCGCTAAGTTCTGTTCTAACTGTGGAACAAAGCTTGCATAAGCTGACAATTAGTAATATGTGAATTTAATAAATAACAATCAGGGATGTTGTCATATTGGCTTGGCAACATCCCGTTGTTTTTGTATAATGTGGTAGTTGGCAGAAATAAGGTGGATATAGATTTCACATTTGCATGAAGGTGGGTATATGAGATTAGAAGATTTGAATGACAGCCAGAAAAGGGCAGTTAAATATACAGATGGTGCGCTGCTTATCATCGCCGGAGCAGGCTCTGGAAAGACGCGTGTGCTTACGAACAGAATTGCATATTTAATAGAAGAATGCGGAGTAGACCCATATAATATTATGGCAATTACATTTACTAATAAAGCTGCAAGAGAGATGAAAGAACGAGTTGAGACTACTGTGGCACAGGGTGCAGGGGCTGTATGGGTAAGTACGTTCCACTCAACATGTGTGAGAATTTTAAGAAGATACATAGACAGAATTGGATATGATAATAACTTTACCATATATGATACGGACGACCAGAAGTCTGTTATCAAGGATATATGTAAGAAGATGAATATAGATACGAAGATGCTTAAAGAGCGGGCTATTATGAGTAAGATTTCATCTGCTAAAGATGAATTAAAGACTCCTGATGAGTTCGAGCTTGAGGCGGGCAACGACTATAACCTTAGAAGAATTGCGGGCGTATACAGAGAATATCAGAAGACGCTCAAGCTTAATAATGCGCTTGATTTTGATGATCTGATATTCAAGACGGTTGAGCTGTTCCAGAGTGATGCAGAGGTGCTTGAGCATTATCAGGACAGATTCAGATATATAATGGTAGATGAGTATCAGGATACTAATACATCACAGTTTAAGCTGGTTGCAATGCTTGCGGCAAAGTATGGCAATATATGTGTGGTTGGCGATGATGACCAGTCTATATATAAGTTCCGTGGAGCAAACATTTATAATATTCTTAACTTTGAAAATGTGTTTACAGGTGCTAAAGTTATAAAGCTTGAGCAGAATTACCGTTCAACGCAGACTATTCTTAATGCTGCAAATGCTGTGATAAGTAATAATGTCGGCAGAAAGAGCAAGTCACTCTGGACAGATAACGGAGAGGGCGAGAAGGTTAATTATACTCTGTATGAGAATGGGTATGATGAGGCAGAAGGTGTTGCGAGTGGTATTGCAGAGTATGTAAGGGATGGCTGGAATTATAATGATGTTGCCATTCTTTACAGAACTAATGCACAGTCAAGAGCACTCGAAGAAAAGCTGATGATTCACAATATTCCATATAAGATATATGGCGGACAGAATTTCTATCAGCGAAAGGAAATCAAGGATATTCTTGCTTATCTAAAAACTATTGATAATGGTCTTGATGGTCAGGCGGTTAAGCGAATCATAAATGTTCCGAAGAGGGGAATTGGTAATACTACGATTGACAGATTGCAGGAATATGCAGATTTTAATGATATTACCTTCTGGGAAGCACTTGTCAATGCAAAGGATATTGACACAATAAAGAATGCGGCACTTTCCAAGTTAGAGCCATTTGTTGACCTTATTGGAAGACTGCGTGCCAAGGAAGAATTCATGTCATTAAAGGAGCTTGCTGAGGCTGTAATTGAGGATACAGGATATATCGAGAGCCTTTCACAGAATGAAACGGTGGAAGAGGTTGAGGCAAGACGCGAGAATCTGGATGAATTCATTAATAAGGTAGTAAGCTATGAGGAGGGCTGTAAGGAAGCAGGCGAAGAGCCTACACTTTCAGGACTGCTTGAAGAAGTTGCATTAATAGCGGATATTGATAATCTGGATGAGTCAGAGCCTCATGTAATGCTGATGACACTGCATAGTGCGAAAGGTCTGGAATTCCCAATCGTGTATATGACAGGAATGGAGGATGGACTTTTTCCAAGCTATATGACAATTGTGTCAGATGATTCAACTGAGATTGAGGAAGAGAGAAGACTGTGTTATGTAGGAATAACAAGAGCAGAGAAAATACTTAATCTTACAAGTGCCAAGTCGCGTATGGTGCGTGGTGAAACACAGATGAATAAGGTTTCAAGATTCATTAATGAAATTCCTAAGGAATATATGCACATAGAAAACAATTCCAGTGGGTATGCTAAAGGCAGGATTGCATATGGCGGTACATCAGATGAGCCGGATACAAAAGGCATTAACATGCGTGCAACAGCCAGATCAATTCTTAGCAGCTACGGAAGCGGCACACCAGGCGGAAGGGCAGCAGGAACATATAGTTCAAGAAAGGTTAAGATAAATGGCGGTTCTAATCCGGGATTCGGAAAAGATCCTATGGAATTATTTGACCTTAAGAAACCAGAAAAGAGAAAGACTCCGGCAGATTCTGTAAGAAGTGCTTATGCAGGAATGCCTACACGAAGCGGCTTATCTTCAAGAAATGTAATAGGTGTTGCAAGAGGTGCAGATATAAGTGCAAAATCTTCAGGTGGACTTGGCTACAGTGTCGGTGATATGGTGAGCCATGTGAAATTCGGTGAAGGAAAGGTACTTGCTATAGAGGATTCAGCAAGAGACTATATGGTAACAGTTGAATTTGCAGAGTACGGACAGAAGAAAATGCTGGCAGGATTTGCCAGACTTAAAAAACTATAATGACAAATGTTTAACGCTATGCTATAATACATTTATTAAATCCGTGGTATGAAAGGAGATATTGTTATGAGTAAAGAAAAATTAGATGAGCTTATTGCAGCTACTAAATTAGGAGAACTTATTAGCAAGAAGGAAGATGAAGATAAGAAATGCTGCAAGAAGTGCAGCACAATTATCATAGCTGTTCTTGCTATCGTTGGTGCAGTTGCAGCAGTTGCTGGTATCGCTTATGCTGTATACAGATATTTTACACCAGATTATTTAGATGATTTCGATGATGAAGATTTCGAAGACGAAGATTTTGACGATGATTTCGAGGATGAAGACATCGAGAAGTAATGTAATAAGTGCGATATGATTGAAAGCCACAGCCGGCTTGATATGTCCATTAGGATATGTCAGTGGTTGTGGCTTTTTTTATTGCATAATATTTAATTATTTCTTAATTGACATAGGGGTGTAATCAGTGTTATATTACTCAACCCTGTTATTAAGCAAAATTTAAGGGGAGGAAAGGAAAGCAGGAATTTATGACATTTTATCAGGAGTTACAGTTAAGCTCGGCTGGTTCAAAACAGCTTATCAAGAACACACAGGATTCTAAAGAGAAAAGAAGACATATTCTTATATATAATTTTAAGGTGTATCTGGTTATGATATTCTGCGTCGCAGTAGTTACAGTATTCAGTAAGCTGCTGGGGAATAATAATAGTGTTGCCGGAGTTACAGTGCTTCTTGCGGTGCTGGTATTAAGACAGGCGGATTTTGGAATTAAGACATCACATGGTTTGATTTCGATAATGGGAATATATGCGATATTGATAGCAGGACCGAGGGTTTCCAATATGGTACCGCCAGTTGCTGCATTTGTAATAAATGTTGTGTGTATTATGCTTCTTATGATAATGGGATGTCACAATGTAATTATGTATAATCATTCAACATTCGTTCTTGGGTATCTTTTGCTGCAGGGATATGATGTCACAGGGCATGAATATATGATGAGAGTTGTGGGACTGCTTGCCGGGATGTTAGTATGCATGATTATTTTCTATAAGAATCAGAGGAACAGACCATATAGAAGAACATTTTGGGATTTGTTTAAGGAATTTAATATTAATTCAGCAAGGACAAGATGGTACATTAAGCTTACATTTATCGTATCAAGCGCTATGCTGATTGTTTCACTGATGGGACTGCCTAGGGCAATGTGGATTGGAATTGCGTGCATGTCAGTGTGTCTGCCGTTTTCTAAAGATGTTGATAAGAGAATTGGAAACAGGGCATTGTTTAATGTTGTTGGATGTGCGATTTTTGCAGTGATGTATATAGTTCTGCCAGAATCAATGTATCCGTATATAGGCATGATAGGTGGTATCGGAGTCGGATATTCCGCTGGTTATGCATGGCAGACAGCTTTTAATACATTTGGCGCATTATCAATTGCGGCGGGACTTTTTGGAATGCCTTATGCAGTTGCATTACGTATAGGACTGAATGCTGCCGGGGCTGCTTATACATGGCTGTGTGACAAGGTACTTGAAAGAATACATTCTGCAGTGCAGGCAAAGAATGCCAGCGTGGTGGAGTAAATGTGACTACTATACTTTAGCACATTTTTCTGATAAAATTATATAAGGTATGCCGTTATGTGAATAAGTGCTGCCAGAAACTATTAATATGTTAATAACAGGCACAATTCATGTGCGGAATGGAGTATAGATTGAAAAAAGGAAGCGTATACGAAGGTAAAGTTGAAAAGGTTGATTTCCCTAACAAGGCGACAGTGTGGGTGACAGATGAGGACGGACAGAAGGAAAAGGCAATCGTAAAGAATGCAATTCCTGGACAGACTGTCAGATTCTGCGTGAATAAGAAAAGAAAAGGACACTGCGAAGGCAGACTTATGGAAGTTGTTGAGAAGAGTCCGCTTGAAACCAACCCGGCATGTC